>Ga0214921_10001397_pt1 | contig 41407 bp, 32 predicted proteins | sample LL1505_MetaG_FD_177992 | JGI IMG/M metagenome (GOLD analysis project Ga0214921, IMG submission 177992) | Freshwater microbial communities from Lake Lanier, Atlanta, Georgia, United States - LL-1505 | ecosystem: Environmental > Aquatic > Freshwater > Lake | place: USA: Georgia | collected...
TTATAAATAGAATTTATAAATAAAATAATAAAAAAATACAAAAAATATGAACTTTATTAATTACTAATATTATTTATTTTTAATCTATTAGTAATCTATTTTCTTAATTCCCGTGCTCCATTATATAAATTAAAAACAGGTATTTCATATAAAAATATAACCAAAGAAACATTACAAATTACAGGTAGTAATCTTTATTATTTTCATAAAAAAATAATAAGATTTAAAATTTTTGAAGAATTTTATAATAATTATATTACAAAATATATAACAACCATGAATAATAATATGAATGAATTTTTTGTTGATTCAACATTAATTGCAAATAAATTAGGTATTGATAAAGTAATGCATAATGTACAATTAAAGAAACATAAAAGTTGTAAAATTTCTATTATTGAAGACAATTTTAAAATTCCTATTGATTATATTATTTCTAATAGTAATATTCATGATGCATCTATTTTTTCAAATCACATTCAAAATATTTTTAATAGATATCCATCATTATGTACAAATAATAATAAATTTATTGCAGATAGTGGACATTTAACCCTTTAGGGTTATGATAGTGATCCAATAAGAAATCAATTAAAAGATAAAAAAATTAGGTATTTTAATATGTGATAAAAATAAAAGAAACACAAAAGATCCTGAAAAAGTAAAAAAACTTAAACCTACATTACATGAAAAATTATTATTACAAAAAAGATCAGTAATTGTACATACAAATAATACTTTAAAACAAAATAGAACAATTAATATAAGATATGAAAAATTCTCAAAACATTATGAGAATTTTACTACTTTAGCTATTATTAGAATTATCTTTAAAAAAATCGGAATTATTGAAAATTATAATAATTAAATTAATTATTATAATTAAATACTATTATTTTTCTTTTATAATTAAAAAAAATGGCAATAAGGTATACATATTAGATATATATTTTAATATATAATAATTAATTCTAAATAATAATTAATTTAAAATAATAATTAAAATAATAATTTATGAAAATTTATTATTTTATTTTTAAAATAATAGATAAGGTTATATTGAACGCTAATTAAAACTGGTTATATTAGATATATCCAGAAAATAGTAATATAAAAATATAATAATTATCCTAATTTATTATTAGTTTAAAATAAAAAATTGGTTTTGTGCTACTTAAAATTAAATGTATTAAGACTGTTATAATCGGGTCTGGGTTGTGTTGTATTCTTCAACTTTAGCATTTACTTTTTTACGGAGTTCAAAAAAATTAAGATTATCATCTCCATATAAATCATTTTTTGAAAATAATTTATTTCTATGAAAATTTCTATATTCTACTAGTATAATATCATTATTATAATATATTGAACTAACAGATTCTGCTTGAGTATAATTATTAACTACTTTAATGTTTATTATAGATTGTATTATTTCATCATATAGTTCTTTTTGTGTTATTTCTTGTATATTTATTATATTAAATAATATTCTTTTAAAATTTTCTTGATTTAATATTAATTCAATAAAATTATTATAAGAATATGTATCATTTAATTCTTCACTAACTAATTCTTCACTAACTAATTCTTCACAAACTAATTCTTCACTAGCTAATTTTTTACTAGCTAATTTTTTATTTTGTATATGAATAAATATATCTTGAAAATTATTTCTTATTAGAAATTGTCTATAATTTTTTAAATAGTTACCTGGTCTTTTATTATTATTAAATTGTACATATGTTATAAATAAATAAATAAATATTGTTATCAATTGAAATATATAAGAATTAGTATAGAAGTTATTAAAATTTTGCATATTAGTATAAATTGTTTCACTTTCTGTATTTCCATCATTTATTTCTTGTTGTAGTGTAATTATTATTCCGTGAAGTACATTAAAATAATCAATCATAAAATCTTTATATGGCTGATAAGGTTTTTGATTTAAATAATTTATAACATCAAATAAATCTTTAAATTCTACAGAAAAAGTTGTTTGAATTCTAAAAAGAGCATTATCAATAATTTGTTTTCCAAAATAGTCTATAACTTCTGGCTTTTTAAAATCATATTCATTAATATTATAATTATATATTATGGGGTTCATAAATAATATACTATAATGATCATTATAATTTGTAATATATATAGGTTGATCATATATTGGTGTATCCAGTGTATCTAGTGTATCTAGTGTATCTAGTGTCTTATCTCTATTTTCTATTATCTTATCTATATTTTTTTCATTTGGAATAGTAACTGTTTTATATGCACATAAATTTTCATTAGAATCAGATTTGTTATGAATATTTGTTATTTTTCCTAAGAATATACCTCTATCATTATCAGTATTCTCAAAAATATTATAAATTGCATCAATTGCTTCTTTTAATCCTTCTAAAATAATATTATTTCTCCTTATACTACTCGATGACCCGGATTCTATTAAATCTTTTTGTCTAATTGTATATGTAAATTCACAACATCGTACACCTGTCGTATTATCAATTAAGTTTATATTTAATTTTACTTCTGGGTCTTCAACATCTTCAATTTTTAACTTATTTTTAGTATATTCATTATATTTATGTTTATAAGTATTATTAATAGATAATTTAGAATATACATCTTTTGGTCTTGTAATATAATCATCACCATCCATTCTAATTACATCTTGATCAGATGTAGTAGGACAATCATTTAAATTTAATCTTGCACCTATATTTAACTCATTTGGTGGCGCAGTGTCATATTGAATAATTAATTTATCTTGTGGAAATTTATAAACACTAGTTTCATCATTTAACATTCTGCCTATTATTTGTCTATTAGTTTCATTTAAATTTCTAACTTGATTAGGAGTATCTGATTTTAATAAACCAAATAAATTATAACTTTCAAATTCAAAACCTATACTTAAAATTTTTGTTAATATATTATTTTTTTCAATCAAACCTCCTTTTAATTTAATATATTTAATTTTTTCTTTTAAATAAATTTCTTTTATCATATAAAATAATATAATATAATATAATATAATATAATATTATTTTATAAATTAATATTATAATTTTATTATTATTGAAGAATAGTAATATTCATTATGCATCTTTTTTTTTAAATCACATTCAAAATATTTCTAATAAATATCCATCATTATCTACAAATAATAATAAATTTATTGTAGATAGTAATTATGATAGTAATTATTATAGTAATTTAATAAGAAATCAATTAAAAGATACAAAATTAGGTATTTTAATATGTGATAAAAAATAAAAAAATATAAAAGATCCTGAAAAAATAAAAAAACTTAAATATACATTACATAAAAAATTATTATTACAAAAAAAATCAGTAATTGAACATACTAATAATACTTTAAAACAAAATAGAACAATTAATATAAGATATGAAAAATTTTCAAAATATTATGAAAATTTTACTATAGCTATTATTAGAATTATTTTTAAAAAATTGGAATTATTGAAAATTATAATAATTAAATTAATTATTATAATTTAATACTATTATTTTTCTTTTATAATTAAAAAAAATGGCGATAAGGTATATATATTAGATATATCCTTACATAAATGTCAGTATTTATAAAATATTTAATATAGTTATCAATATGGATTTTATATATGATCAGCAATAATTGTAAATAAATATACTGTTATTAGATAAAATAAGTTATTTAATTTTTTATAAATAGAATTTATAAAAAAAATATGAACTTTATTAATTAGTAATATTATATAACATATATTATTAATTTTACTCTTTAATTAATATACTTTCTTATATGTACTCTTGAATGGCACAATCCTCTTGTCTAATTTTATTATTGACTTTTTCACGGAGCTGAGAAAAATTAAGATTATCTTGTCCATATGAATAATTTTTTGAAAATAATTTATCTGCCCAAAAACTCCTATATTCTACTAGTATAATATCATTATTATAATAACGTGAACTAACATTTTCTGCTTCAGAATACTCATTAGATAAATCAGTGTTTATTATAGATGCAATAATTTGATCATATAATTCGTTATTATTTCTTTTATTAAATTGAGTCATAAAACTAATTAATTTTGTTTTAAAATTTTGATTATTTAATATTTTTTCAATAAAATTCTCATAAGAATAATTCTCATATAATTTACATGATTCGCATAATCCACATGATTCACATGTTTCAATAGTAATAGTTATTTTTTTATTTTTTATATAACTAAATATATTATCAAAACTATTTCTTATCATAAATACTCTGTGATTTTTTAAATAGTTATTTGGTTGTTCAGTATTATTAAATATTACATATGTTATAAATAAATAAATAAATATTATTATTAATGGTAATATATATTTGGTACCATAGAAAGTACCAAAAGAAATAATATTGTTGTAAGTTATTGTATCTTCACGTTTTAGATACGTAATTATTTGCTGAAATATTTCAAAATAATCATCTTTAAAATCCTTGTCTCCACTACCAGTGGATGCTAAATAATCCATAACATCAAATAAAAAATTTAATTCTACAGAAAAAGTTGCCTGAATTCTAAATCTAGCATTATCAATAATTTGTTTACTAAACTTGTTTATAGTTTCTATATTAGTAAAGTCTTGGTCTTCTGTATATATTGACATATCATACAGTCCTGCATTCATAAATAATATATTAAAATTATCATTATATTTTGTAATATATATAGGTTGATCTACTCTCGGTTCTTCAGATTCATATATTGTTGCTCTTAGAAAATTTACAACATTAGTTTTATCTGGAATGGTAACTGTTGTATATACACACGGATTGTCATTACTATCAGAATCTTTATGAATATTTGTTATTTTACCTAAAAATATACCTCTTGATACATCATCAGAATCAAATATATTATAAATTGCATCAATTGCTTCTTTTAATCCTTCTACAATGATATTATCTCTATTTATATGACTAGAATTTCCCCCTTCTATTAAATCTTTTTGTCTAATCGTATATGTAAATTCACAACTTCTTATACCTGTCATATTATTAATTAAATCTATGTTAAAACTTATGTCATCTATAGCTGGGTTATTTGATATTTCTAATGCTTCTTTTGTATATGCATTATATTGATGGTGATTGTTAATAAATAATTTAGAATGTACGTCTTTTGGTCTTGTAATATAATTTCCATTATGATCAGTATTAATATCACCCACATCTTGATAAGGGCATGTATCTATATTTAATTTTGCATTTATATTGAAAAAATTTGCTGGCGCATTGTCATATTGAATAATTAATTTATCTTGTGGTAAATTATAAAGATTCTCATATCTTTCAATCTCTGATTTTATTATTCTATTAGTTTCATTTAAATTTCTGACTTTACTAGGATAATTTGATTTTAATAAACCAAATAAATCATCACTTTCAAATTCAAAACCTATACTTAAAATTTTTGTTAATATATCATCTTTTTCAATTAAACCTCCTTTTAATTTAAGATATTTAAGTTTTTCTTTTAAATAAATTTCTTTTTTCATATAATATAAAATAATATTATTTTATATTATATTATTTTATAAATTAATATTATATGAATATTAAAAACTTTATTATAATATTATTATTATTATTTATTATTGACTCTGTATATATTTCTATGATATATAAAAGTTTTGCAAATCAAATAAAACTAATCCAAAAATCCGATTTAAAAATTAATATTATTGCTTCTATTTTATGTTATTTATTTTTATCATTTGCAATAAATTATTTTTTAATTGATAAAATAAATGTATCTATATATGATGCTTTTTTTCTAGGATTATCTATTTATGGTGTTTATGAATTAACATCTAAAGGAGTTTTAGAAAACTGGGATTGGAATATAGTTATATTAGATACATTATGGGGAGGAATATTATTTAGTATAATTTATTACATTTCAACATATTTGAAATTATCACAAAAATAATTTAATTTCTTACGAATAGTTTCTTGAGATAAACACATTAAAATACTAATATCTTGATTACTTCTAATTATATTAAAATTATAATCATATTTTAAACTTGCAATTCTTTTAATTGTTGGATTCATATTATTTATTTGTTTCCAAATATTTTCATATACTTCATTATCTTTTATTTTATCTAAAATAAAATTATTTTTAGAATAATAATTTTTATTGAATACTATTTTATTTGTATAATTAATTTTAGAAATATCTATATTTTTATTATATAATTCTAATTCATTTAATGTAAAATTTTTTTTATTTTTAATTCTAATATTTCTAGGAACAATATTAGATGAATAATAATCTGTTATCAATCCTAATATTTCTGATTTAATATATATATTCATATGATCCATAATGGGATATTTAGGATTATATTTTTTTATAGATTTATATAGACCAAATTTACTACATATTATTAAATCATCTATATTAATATTTTTACATTTATAAAAATGTTTATTTTTATAAATATTTGCTTGTTTAATTGCATATTTTTCAAATGATTTATATATTATTAAATCTAATTTATTTTTTTGATAAGATGTTAATTTTGGATGTAATAATAAATTATTAATTGTTTTAAATTGTTGTACAGTTAAATATAAACTAGAAGCAAGTGATAAATTAATCAATATTAATATTAAAAGCATATTTAGGATTAATATATTTTTATATTAATATTATTATTTTTCAAATTTTTAATTCATTAACAAAAATTAGTTTTATATAATTCATTTATTTTAATTATTATAATTTTATAATCTATTATATCTAATCTTTTAAAATGTTTTTTATTTATAATACCAAATCTAATTTGATTTTTTAATTTTATTTGTTTTTCATCTGAAATAGATAATTCTGATAAAAAGCTAAATAATTCATCATCTAAATCATATGAATATTTTGGTTTAAATGTAGTTTGACATAAATTAATAATATCAACTATTTTTTTATCTGTTAAATTATTATTAATTTTTTTAATTTTTAATTTATCTATTATACGATTATTTGCTAATCTAAATATATTTTCTATTTGTTTATCTGTTAAAAAATCAATAATTTTTATTATATCAGTTTTAAATTTATTTAATATCATTAATTCATAATCATCATCATCTACAATATTATTATAAGTTTTAATAATTTTAGAAGATTTTGTTATAGGTTGATCATTATCTAATTCAAAATCAATTAATAATTCTGAACTATTTAAAATGTTAGTATTAAATAGTTTAGAATTATTAATTGTTTTTGAACTATTTAATACTAACCCACCACCAATAAACTCATTATCATCATCATCATTATCATAATTAAAATTTATATTAAATAACCATTCTCTAATTGATTTTTCTGTTTCCTCGCTTGATTTTACCAAGTATAATAAAAATTTATGATTTTTACAAAATTTTAAATGTAACCATGGAAATTGAATTCCAGAAATTAATAAAAATATTCCATCTATATCATATCTTATATTGAGAGGATTATTTTTTTGTTCAAGATAAAAATTAATAAATTGAATAAAACATTGTTTCCAAAATCTATCCCTAATATTATCTGTAATAATAATATCTTTAGTTTTTGTATTTTTACTAAAATTTCCGATATTAGATAATGTTTTATAATATTCAGAAAAAATATCAAGTTCTGGTCCAAATGTATATGGATTAAATAATAAAATTCTTAAATTTTCTTTTAACTGACTCATATGTATTTTATCATATATTATAAATTTATTATTTAATAATATTTTATAAATTCTAGAACCTGTTGAATTTTGAATTTCATCATTTTTTTCACCATAAATAATATCATTAATTATTTTCCATGGTGGAGTATAGTTATTATCTTCATTAAAAGATATTTCAATTGGTTCTATTATTATATACATTGGTTTATTATTTTCTTCATTATTAAATTTAGTTGTTATTGTATATAATTTAAATTGAGTACATAATTGTTGTTCTTTTAAAAATGTATAAAAAGATTCTCTAAAACTCATAATAAAATTATCTTCATTCTTTATTATTTTATTATAAAATTCTCGGATAGAAAGAATTTTTTTTGTAGAGAAATCTTTAATTAATATTACATATAATGGTGTTTCCATATCATTAAAATATTCTTTTAATTCAATTAGATAAAAAATATAATTTATATATCTTATTTTTTCTATAATATATCTAGATATATCATCTGTATCTTCAATATCATCTTCATTATCACTTCTATTATAACTAATACAACTTTGATTATCATTATCATTATCATCATCATCATCATTTTTAATTTCAGTACCCCCTATCTTAATATTTAAATATTTATTTTTAAATTTATTATATTTTTCCATATATATATATATATATATATGTTATAAAAATATTTTATAACATATATTTTAGATTCAGAGTATTTTTATTATAAAATTCTAATTTATTTAATTATTTAAAAATCAAAATTAACTTCAATTAATTCTTTAGTATAAGAAACATTATTATCAATAGATTCTTCGTCAAATAATGCAGAATCATTTGTTATATTATCTGTATCAATTAATTCTACATTTTTTTTTGCCATATCATTATAAATTTCTGTAAAATGATTATCAACATAATCTATTATTTTATTAGTAATTGCCCATCTAAAAAAATTTAATTGACCAATTGTCGTAATAATATATTTATCTTGGCAATAATAGAATGGTATTCTTTTTTTTCTACAGAAAGGATCAAATAGTTTTTTTTTATAACCTTTTAATTGTCCTTTATAATCCATCCAAACATTAAATGATACATTATTTAAATTATATTTAACTTTTTTATATTTAGAGTAATTAGTAACAAACCAATCTAATATTCTTATTGATAATTTTGATTCACCCATAATAATTGGTAACATTTGGTTAATATTATTTGTTATATTATAAAAATCATATAATTTAGGTAACAATATATCTTTTTTATCTGGTATCATATATTTTATATAAATTTTATACTTTAAATATTTAAACTATAAAATAAGTTAATAATAATTAATTATAAACAAATTGGTAGATGATCATTATTATCTAATGTTGATTTTAATTCAATACGATTTTGAAAAAAAATAGGCAATATTGTTGCATATGAATTTATTTTTCCAGATAATGTTAAATTTGCTACTATATGATCTATTGGAATTTTTAATGGATGACTAATTGCTTCTAAAACTTTTTTAGCTCCTTTTCTTGAAAATCCAATAGCATGATGACATAATGTTCTATGTGTTTTTACTATATATTCATTTATTGGAATATGTTTAGCACAATTATCCCAACATCTTCCTAAATATAAAACATCCCAATTTGCTGGTAATGAATTAAATGCATTTTTAAGATATTCTTTAATATCATTTAATTTTAAATCAATATCTAAATAAAAAGCATTTGTTAATGGTATATTATCATCTTCCATTAATAAAAAAAAATTTTTATTACTATTAATAAAATTTTGCAAAACAGCTTCTTGAGATAATGCACATGCAATTTCACCTAATTTTAGGTTATAAATATTATTATATTTAATATTATCTTTTAAAATTGCATCAAAAATAGTAACTTTAATATTAAATGATTTACAAAATTCAGTAACATGTTTAATTCTACTAGGAATTGTTATTATTTGACGATAATCAAACAATTCTTCTAACCAATCTTTTTCTTCTATTTTCTCATTAAAATATTCATTTATATTATTTTTTATTTTATTAATCAACAAAAATATAATATATATTAAAATCAGATATATTATAATTCTAATCATTATACTTACTATATAATATATAATTTATATTTTTTAATTTATAAGTTTTATATTATTTTATATAAAATAATATAAAAATTTAATAATTTAAATTATATATTATTGATTTAAACTACTTTATAAATTAATTTCAATAATGTTATTTTGAATGATAAAATTTATAATTTTATTTGTAATAATATAATTTATAATTTTATTTATTATAATAAATAAAATATATATTTAGATATTATCTAAATTAATTTTATTTGTAATAATATAATTTATAATATTATCAGTTATATCTATTTTTATATAATCAAGTAAATTAAATTGAATTATTAATTGTTTAAATAATAATATCATTTTATTATTTAATAAACGATTTTGTATAAATAATTTATCTAACTCTTTATTAATAAATTCATTTTCATAATCGTCATCATTATCGTTACTAATTATTTTATATGATTTATTATTATTTAAATTAACTGTATATATAATTAATTCATTTTTTAATTTATATAATTTATATGATTCTTCTAAATTAATATTTTCAGGTTTATTTGTACGTATTTTTTTATTTGTTATTTTATGTACATAATTTGTTAAACCAAATAATTGATCTGAATATTTTTCTATATTTGTATTATTCATTATTTTACGGATAAATAATGCGCCATATTGTAATGCATTATTTAAAATATGAGATGTAATTGGATATCCATATAATCTATTTTTTATTTCATCTGGTATATCTTGATTAAATATATAATATATTTTATCTTTATAATATACAATATCTATATAATATTTATTTTCAACAATAATATCATTGATAATTTTAAAATATATTTTATATGCTTCAATATAATATTTTATATACCATTCATTAATATTTATTATATTAAAAAATGTAAAAATATTATATGTATTAATTACTTCAGATAATGAATATCTATCATATTCTGCAGGATGATAATGTGGTAGTATTGTAATGATTCCTTTTTTTATTATTTTTGGTTCACGTTTTTTAAATAATTCAGTAATTAAATCTATTGGATTTAGTCTTTTTATATTATTTATAATATTAGTTTTAAAATAAGGTATATTATTTGGATGAAATAATGTAGAATTAAAATCTCTTAACATATTAGATGGATTATAATTAACAATACTCCAATCAGTATATGTTGAACTAATTGTATATATATTAGGATATCCTTCAGATATATTTTTATGATCATCAATAATATTTAATCTATTTCTACTTTGTGTAAATATATCTCCACCATACAAATCCGTATATTTTATTATTTCATTTGAAATATCATTTCTTTTTTTTTCAGATATAGTTAATATTTTATTATCTTTAATAATTAAATATTTATCATTATCATTTTTAGATTCTTTATTATCAAATAAAATTAGTGAATATTTATAGTTAGATTTATTAAAATGTGGAGAAGCACCATACCATATTTTATTTTCTAAACTAGTACTAGTATGTTTATTACTATTTTTACCATAATATATATTATTATTTTCATTTGGAATTGGTGTTATATATTCATAATTAGAATTTTTTTCAAGTTCAGATATTTTATAACTATTTACATGATCTAATAATTTATTTTCTGGTATATTATGTTTTAATATAGCAGCAAAGAAAGATTCATCATTATTTATACATATTCCATTTTCTAATATTTCTTGTAATTCTAATTTAGTAAATTCTTTGTCCCATTTACCTTTATGTGAATCCAAATATGATTGATATTGAGGATTTTTTGATTTAGATTTAATTTTATCAATATAATCATTATTATCATCACATTTTATATCTCTATCTTTTATATAAGTCTCAGAATTTTTATTTATTAATTCCATATCAAAATAATATTTAATATGTTGACTATCAATTGTAAACCATTGACTTGAAAAAACAACATCATTATGTTTAAAAATACCACCTTCATAATTATGTAATTTAAAATACATATTTCTTATACTTTCATAATCATTACTATAATAAAACCAAGATTTATTATTAGATATTAATTCATTATATATCTGATTGTAATTATATAAAGGAAAATCATTTTGACTAATTAATACAAATTTTTTAAATATTTCACCAAATTTAATTAACATATATTGTATCATAAATAATGTAGCATAAGCTATTGGAGCAGTAGCCCATTGAGTTTTAATATGATATTCTTCTGGAATTATAAATAGTCTATCTTTATCTAACATATCTTTATAAATTTTATTTTTTTCTATAGTTTCTTTATAATTATTTAAATTTTTTGGATGAACTACTATATATAAAGTATCATCTCTATTAGATAAAAATTTATTCCAATGCGAATGTTCTGGTAAATCTCCTAAAAATAAAAATAAAATATTTGTATTTAAATCAGAATTTATTTTATGTTTTTTATTTAATTCATTAAAATCTATATTATATTGTATATTTTTTCGTATATTACTAGTCGTTAAATTATGTACATGGTCTTGTAAATTAAATAATTGCTTTGAATACTTTTCTATATTTGTGTTATTCATTATTTTACGAATAAATAATGCACCATAATGTAATGCATTATTTAAAATATGAGATGTAATTCTATAACCATATAATTTTTTTTTAATTTCATCTATTATATCTTCTTTAAAAATATAATATATTTTATTATTATGAATTTTTTTATTTAAATGTGTTATATTTTCTGTTATAATTTTAAAATATATATCATATGCATAAATATAATATTTTATATACCATATTTTATAATTAGTTATATCAAAAAATGTAAAAATATTATATGTATTAATTACTTCAGATAATGAATATCTATCATATTCTATAGGATGATATGTTGGTAATATTCCTACTCCAATTCCATTATCTCCTAGTATTTTTATTGGTTTAGGTTTATTAATTAATTCATTAATTAAATCTATTGGTTTTTGTGTTTTTATTTTTGTTATTACATCAGTATCAAAATAAGATATATTATTTGGATGATATAAATTAGAATTAAAATCTCTTAAAAAATTATATGGAATAAAACTAATTATACTCCAATCAGTATAAGTTGAACTAATAGTATATTTATCAGAATATATTTCAGAAATTGGTTCAGAACTCCTAATATGTAATTGATTATTATGCATATAATTATCTAATCCACCATTTAATTCTTCATATTTTAATTTACCATCAATAAGATTAGTTATTTGTTGTTGAGATATAGATAATATTTTATTATTTTTAACAATAAAATATTTATCATTATCATTTTTAGATTCTTTATTATTATAAATTTTTATTACATATTTATCATTATTTAAATTAAATCCTAAATTTGAACCATACCATATATTATAATCAGATATTGTTTTATCATTACGATTATTGTTACAATAATATATGTTATTCTTTTCATCTTCTACTGAGGATATAAATTCATATTTAGATCTGTTATAAAGATCATCAATTTTATAACTCCGCACATGTTGTAATAAATTTTTTTCTTCTATATTTAATTTTAATATAGCAGCAAAAATACTTTCATCAATACATATACATATACCATTTTTTATTACTTCTTCTAATTCTGATTTAGTAATTGTGTCTTGATAAATTCCTCTCTGTGAATCTAAATATGATTGATAAATTGAGTTAGTAGAATTTGATTTAATTCTATCAATATAATTACCACCACAATTTACCTCTTGATATTTTTCATAAGTAATATTCTTTTTAGATATTAATTCCATATCAAAATAATATTGAATATGTCGTTCATCGATTGCACAAAATTGACTCGCAAAAACAACATCACCTTGTTTAAAAATCCCACCTTCATAATCATACAAGTTTAAAAATATACTTCTCATATATTCCTCATTATAACTATAAGAAAACCAAGATTTATTATCTGACGTTAATTCTTTATATAGTACCTTATAATTATATAAAGGATAATCATTCATACTTATAAATACATATTTTTTAAATATTTGACCGAATGTAATTAACATATATTGCATCATCATTAACATACCATATGCTAGAGAAGAAGTTGCCCATTTTGTTTTAATATGATATTCTGGTGGAATTATACATAGTTTATTATTAAATAACATTTTTTTATAAATTTCATTTTTTTCTATAGTTTCTTTATAATTATTTAAATTTTTTGGATGAACTATTATGTATAATGATTCATCCCTTGTATTTAAAAAATTATTCCAATGTTCATGCTCTGGTAAACCTCCTAAAAATAAAAATAAAATATTTGTCTTTGACATTTATATATATATATATATATTATATATATATATATATATTTTAGATTAAAATTACAAATTTATAATAATTTTTATAGTTATTTATAATAAATTTTATAGTTATTTATAATAATAAATTTTTATAATTCCGTACTCCATTATAATATTTAATTCTTAATTCTCTTAATTTTTCTCTATCTGTTAAACAATTATTTATAATTTCAGCATTAATTTCAGGATTTATTTCATTATTTATAATTTGTCCTTCTTTATCACACATTTTTAACCATTCATCTTTTGTACAGTTTTGAAATGTTTTTAAACAAATTGATATATCTTTATATGTTTTAGATCCTTGATGTCTTGTATAATCACAATTTGTCATTATAATATATTTTTCAAATGGACCTGTTCTTAAACATAATGCATAAAATGTTGATAATTGTTTCCATGATAATATATTTTTTCGAAAAGTATTTGGTTTTTTATATTTACACTGAACAGCATAAAATAAATTATTATGTTCTACAATAATATCAATTCCCATATCATTCCTAACCATTTTAAGTTGATTTAAAATATCATCTGGAACATCTTTTAATAACCATACATTATCATAATTCTTAATATTTTTAAGATATAATAAACAAAATTCTTCAAATATATCACCTTTAATTTTTTTATTATCTCGTTGTTTTATTTCTTGAAGAGTATGTGCAGGTTTTTCATAAAAACTTTGACATTCAATTATAAATTTATCAAATAAATTTGTCGGTGATTGTAAAAACACTTTATATAATAATTCTTTCATATTAATTTTTGACATTATTTATCTATACTATAGTTTTTTTAAATATTATTAACAAAATTAATTATTTTGTATATTTATCTTTTACATAATCACATAATTGATTTATCTTGTTTATTTTATTATTAGACTCTATATTTTCTTTAACTATCATATTAATTTTATCTATTAAAAATTTATTACCTTCGTCTGTTAAATTAAATTCATTTATATTTTCTAATAAAAATGTTTGTAATTCTAATAATTCATTTTTTTCAGATATATTAGAACATTCAATATCTTCTTTTTCAATAATTTCTTCATATTTATTAATATCATTAGAACTAATAATATTATCATTTTGTTGAATTATAAATATATTATAATTTTCTATTAAATAGTCTTTTATTTGCTTTAACATATTTATAAAATTTTCTAAATCTTCATCTATAATTTCCTGACTATTATTAATGCTAAATTCTAAATCATTTATTATTGCACATTTATGTAATAAATTTATATTTATTTTATATTTATCTATAATATATTTATTATTAATTTTATTTAAAATTTTTGAAAAATCTAATCGAATAATATCTTTAATTTCTTTTTCTAAATTTAATACAAAATTAAAATTTATCTGAAATGAAATTTTATCTATTATATTTATTAATTCATAATATTCATTAATTAAGTTTTTATATACTTTTTCATTTTCTTTATTTGAATTATATTTTTCAATTAATAAATTAATTTCATTTTCTGTTAATGATTTAGAATAAGATTCAATTTTAATAGACGATTCTGTAATATTTCTTTTATCTCTTGCCGATACATGTATAATTCCATTATTATCAATTTTAATAGAAACAATTATAACAGGTTTATTTGGAGGTAAATCTTGTAAAATAAATGTTCCTATTTTTGAACAATTATCTACAAATATACTTTCTCCTTGAAAAATATTTATTGTTACTGTTTTTTGTTCATAATCTTCTGTTGTAAATATTTTTGTTTTTACAATTGGAATAATTGTATTTCTTTCTATTATTTTAATTATTTGATTATCAATTGTCTCAATACCTATTGATAATGGTAATCTTTCTATTAATACGACATCTTTACTCATATTATTATAATATCCATAAACTGCAGCCCCTAATGAAACCGCAATATCTTCATATAAAAAAAATTTCTGATTATCAACCTTTAATGATATCTTTTCTATATTTTTATTAAAATAGTTTGATATTAATGTTCTAAAATATGGAATTTTAAATGATCCTCCAACTAGGATAACATCATCAATTTCTTCTTTTTTTAATTTAGCAATTTCTAAAATATTTATTATTGTATCTATTATTTTATGTTCAATTTCTTTTAATTGTAAACAAAATATATCATATATATATATAATTTTATCATCTAATAGATTATTAGTATATGTAATATCTATTTTATCTGATAATAAAATTTTAATTTCTTCAGCTATTCTTAATTTTAAATTCATATCTAAATCTAAATATGAGTTTTGAAATAGATAATTATAAATTATTGATGTTATATCTATACCACCAAAATTATTATCTCCATATATTCCCAAAACTTCACAAACTAATTCTTCAGATTTATTTATATCTAATATTGTTAAATCTAAAGTTCCAGCTCCAAAATCTATAATTAATATTTTTTTATCAAATTCTTCTTCATATAATACATTATTATGATATAAATATGCAAATGATGCAGCCGTAGGTTCATTTAATAATTTTATACATGGTAGTTGAGCAAGATTAATTGCATTTAAAGTTATTTGTCTTTGAATCTCATTAAAATATGCAGGAATAGTAACAATACATGACCAATTTTTCATTTCTTGATCAATAATTGATTTTATTTTTTTTAATAAAAAAAAGATAATTTCTTCTAAATTATATTTATTTCCTTTAGTATCAATACATTTAATTTGTTCATTTTCTTCAATTATATCATAGTTTAATATTTTTTTTAAATTAGTTGTTTCTATATCTTGTAAATTATGTCCTATTAATCTTTTAAAATTATGAAATATATTTTTATTTGAATTAATATGTAATTTATCTATTTCATTACCAACCAATATCCCTTCATCTTCTATTGATACAATAGAAGGTATTGTAAGTTCATTAAAATTTTTATCAAAAATTAATTTTATATCACCTTGTGAATTTATATAACTAATACAACAATTAGATGTACCTAAATCTATACCTATTATATTCATTAATAATTAATAATTTTATTTATTTAAATAAAAAAAATATTATATATATATATATATAAATGAAATATGAAAAATATAAAAATAAATATTTAGACATTAAATATGGTGGATCTGAGAAATTAAGTAAAAAAAACTTTAATTTCTTAGATGAATTAGATTTTATAAATGAAGATTTAAAATATTTAAATTATAACAGTGACATATTATTACATATTACTAATTTTTTTTTACAATTAAATGATACAAAAAAAACTACTATTTATTCGGAATTCTATAATAAATTAAATACTGATATTAAAAATATATGTAATACAACAAAAAAATCTAAAATAGAAAATAATTCAATAAAAGTTTTACAAAATTATAAAATACAAAAAACAAGTGATTATTATTTAATTTATTATCATTATACTCATTTTTTATATTATTATTATTTTAAATATATAATGATGGAAAATATACCGATTGATATATATAATAAATATTTATGTGTATTTAATATTCTGTTAAATTATCATTTAACACTACATGATGTTACAAAAATATTAAAAAATCCAGCAACAGGAAAATTATGCGAAAATCCAATAAATGTAGAATATATAGTAAATCTTATATCTTTTAATAATATTAACGTAATAAAAGATATATTATTTTTATTATATAAAATTAATAAATTTGATATTAATATTAGAGATGAAAGTGGCAAAACATTATTAATATATGCATCTATAACTAATAGAAGAGAATTAATTGATTTATTATTCGAATCAAGTATTAAATTAAATATTGAAATTGATACAAATTTAGAGTATGATTTTACTAAGTGTAAATATGTAATTGATCCAGAAGTAATTGAATATATTATTATAAAAAAAACAGAAACTGAAAATATTAAAAAACAAAATGAAGATTACTTGTTTTGTACTGAAAATCCTGAAAATCTCAAAAAAACTAAAAAATCTAAAAAACTTAATAATCAAAAAGTTAATCAATCTAATGAAGTTGTTGAAACAGTACATGTTCAAACTAATGAAGCACAAGAAATAGAAAGAGAAAGAGAAATACCAGAAATGGATGAAAGAGAAAATCAAACTAATGAAGCACAAGATCAATCTAATGAAGTTGTTGAAACAGTACATGTTCAAACTAATGAAGCACAACAAGATCAAGCTAATGAAGCACAAGAAATAGAAAGAGAAAGAGAAAGAGAAAGAGAAATACCAGAAATGGATGAAAGAGAAAGACTAGGAATTGAAAGACAAGAAAGTGCATGTGAAATAGATTTTAATACAAAAATTATAGATATAATGGAAGATATAAAAACAGATAGATTAGAAAATTTAAAAAATAAATTAGATGAATTTTGGATTACTGATACACAAATTTTTACAGAAGAAGATTTTAATTCTTTTATATCTCATAATTTTAACTTGAGAAGTGATATTGGTAGAAATTATGATAATAATAATATAACGCGATTTAAAAGTATTATAAATTTAGAGTTTAAATGGTTTGTTATACTAGATATGATTGAATATATTTATTGTTTTATATTATTAGGTAATTTACAATATCATATTGAAAATGTTTGTGATATAATTTTTAAAGGAGGACGTATTATACAAATTTTAAAAGGACCAGATAATATATTTACTTCAGATGACAATGATATTCTAATAAATACTAAAAATGCAATATCAAATGAAATTTTTACATTTTATATTTCATTTTTAGTATTATATATATGTAGATTATATGATAATGATATATATATATATGAATATAAATTGGATAAACAATTAATTAAAATATATATTAATTATAAAAATGAAAGAGGACAAAATGTAAAAAAATCTATTATTGATTTTGGATATAAAATAGATATTGAACCTGATAAGATAATTGAAATAAATTATTTAACAGATTTAATTACATATAAATATCAATTTAATTATATTATTAATTCAGAAACTATTGAGAAAAATTTAACATATAAAATTCCAATAATTTCAAATATTTTATTTGAGAAATTATATTTTTTAGCAAAATATATTCAATGTCACAATAATGAAGAATATTTTAGTGAAAATAAACAAAATTGTTATAATTTTTCAAAATTTGGTAATTTTTTTAGATCTATACATGAAATTATTTTAAATAGACAAGAAAATGAACATAATGATTTTGTAAATTATGATAATGATTATAATAATTTTATGGAGCAAACAAAAACATATTTATCACCTAAATTTTTAACAGATGAAACTAATATATTATCATATGATTTGATTACGAGTTTAACTAGTTAATAATAAAATTATTATAATATTTAATTTGAAAATTCTTCAATATAAATATCATTATTTATAATTTTTTTATTTTTATTACATTTAATATCTAAATCTAAAATTTCTAATAAATTTTTAATTTCATATAAGTCTCCTAATTTTTTTTTTAAATTTGTATTTAATTTATCTAGAGTAATTTTAATTTCATTAATAGATAGATTATTATTGGATATTTGTGTTATATTAATAATATGATCATTAAAAGTAGTTTCTATTATTTTATTAACATTAAATTCTATTTGTTCTTTATCAATTATAAACCAGTCAACATTTTTTTCAAAAATTGAAATATTATATTTAATTATAAAAGTTATAAATTTTTCAAAATCACTATCTTTTTTAGTTTTCTCAATTATTGAGTTTATTAAAAATCTACTATTTTTATCTTGATTACAACAGTTTATTAAATTTTTAATTGTTAATTTTACCATTAATTATTTAAAATATATTATATTTTAAATAATTAATTCATATTTTTAAACTTGAAAACTAAATATTTAATTTATATTTAATTTATATTAAATATTTTCTAAATCAGCTAATAAATTATTATACTTTTCCTTTTCTAATTTTAATTTATCATTTTCTGCAATCTGTATTCTTTTTAAAGTATCATGTGTAGCTATATTATCATCTGATTGAATATTAGTATTTAGATCTATATTAATATCAATTTTCATAGTAGATTGTAATGCAGCTCGTTGAATTAATTTATTTTTATCATTAATTAATTTAATTTCTTTTTCACGATTTGTATATTCATCATTATATCTAGAAACAATTTTATTTATATCAGGTTTTTCAAAATTAATAATAAAATCTTCTGTACTTTTTATTGTTTTATTAAATTCATTACCTGTTATACCTTTCCAGACTTGATTTGTATAATTTATATTATTTAATTGATCATTATTTTTTTCTATGAATTTATCTGATACATCAGGATTATGTTTTTTTATAAAAATATTTTTATTCATATATTAATATATAATATTATAAATTTTAAATAATAAATTTATAATATTTTTATAAATAATATATATAATATATATATATATGAATTATAAAAATAAATATTTAAATTCTAAAAATAAATATTTAGATTATAAAATAAATATACAAAAAGCAGGTATGAATAATCTTTTTAATAGTATTCAAAACATAATAAATATTTTATATCAAAGATTATTCCCTGGTAATAGTCTTACATTAGAAAATAATGAACAAATTAATGAATATAATGATGAATTTGATGAAATAATTAGTAAACAAATAGCTCAAGCTAATTTAATTACTGAAGAAATTAATAAATTAAATAATTTAGATAATTTAGATGAAAATATACCAAATAATAATATTAATAGACAAATATTACAAATAACTAGTTCAATTTTAGAAAATAATTATTCTGATGAGTTGATGGAAGAATTTAATTTATTAGGAGAAGTTAATAATGAATATGAATCAGACGATGAAGATTTAATGAAAGAATTAGATAAATTAGATGAATTAGATAAATTAAAACAAAATGGTGGTACTGAAAAATTAATAAAAATTGATTCAAAATTATTATATTATATATGTATATTTTCCCATTATATGATTTTACCAGATAATAAAAAAGAATATATAATAAAGATTATACAAATATTAAAAAATTCCAATATAACTAATATTCAAATATTATTTGATATAAATTCTCCAATAAATGAATTTTTAACAATATTTAAAAATTTTATTTTATGTCAGATAAGAAATATTCATTATGAAAAAACGATATTAAAAAAAATAAAAGATAATCTAATAAATAATAATAAAGAAGGTGGTTCATCTGATAGTTATACTACAACATCTATATCTTTATCAATTATTTTATGTATGATTCTTTATTTTTGTATTTATAAATTTAATTTAAATAGACAAACAATTAATCTAATTCAAGATATCAAAAGTTCAGATTCCCAAGAAATTAATCTTCCAACTATAGATTATGATTTTTTAGAAAATGTTTTTAAAAAAAGAACACTAAATCAAATAAGGACAAATATGATAACTCAATTTTTTATAGATAAAGATATACAAGTTGAAATTAGTATTTTACTATGTATAAAACGTTTTTATCCAGATAAAGATGATTTTCATAATAAACTTAATGATTTTAAGGCATTTTGTTTTATGAATATTTTTAGAATTGATTATTATTCATTAAGAAATCTTCAACATATAATTGATACTGATGAACAATTAAAACAGATTTATATTAATGCAGGATTAGATATGGATTTATTAAATAAAATATTAAGTTGCGATAGAATTAATAAAACACCAATACAATATAGATCTTTAAAAGCCAATAAACCAACATAATAGTTAATAACTAAAATATTTTGATAAAAAATAAAATATAATCTTTAAAATATATTTAAATTTATATATAATATATAAATTTAAATGAATCTTTATTCTATTTTAGAAATTAATAATGATGCATCATATGATGATATTAAAATTGCATATAAAACTCTAGCTAGAAAATATCATCCTGATAAAAAGGGTGATAAAGAAAAGTTTCAATCTATTTCAATGGCATATCAAATATTATCAGATCCAGAACAGAGAGAAAAATATGATAATATGAATCCTAAAAAAAAAAATACTATTTTTGACATAATTAAAAATTTATATAATATAAATTTTAAAGAAAATATATATAATTTTATATCTCAAGATGAAGAATATGAAAAAATATTAAAATCAAATGATAATACTTTAATAAAAAAATACATCTATAAAAATTTAAATAAATATATTTCTAAAATTCTTTTAGAACCTGATGATATTATTGATGAAGATATTACATCTATATTTATATCTAATACTATTAATCCTAAAACATATGATATATTAGATAAAAATATGTCATTAGAAACATCAATAAAATCATCAATAAATAATGATAATTTAATTGAATTAAATATTATAACAGATTTAAATGAAATATATTTAGATAAAATTAAAGAAATTTCGATTGATAGACAACGTTATAAAAATAAACAAATTCAAATTGATACAAAACAATTTTTAATACCATTATCTGATGATAAAATTATATTGGAAAAAGAAGGAGATGATTATATAGATAAAAATGGATTATTAAATAGAGGAGATATAATAATAAAAATAAGATGTAGAAAAAATAAATATTTAGAAAGAGTGAATGATTATGATATATTATTAAATTTACCTATAACATTAAATGAAATTTTTAGAGGATTTGAAAAAAAATTTAAATATTTAGGGAATGAAAATATTATAATAAAATCATCCAACCCTCTTATAGAATATAAATTTAATGGTGATAATATTATAATAACATATATAAATAAAGGATTACCATATTTAGATAATAATGAGAAAAAAAGAGGTAAATTAATAATTTATTTAAAATTACATAAAGATGAAATTTTTTATAAAAAATTAATTAAATTTTTTAATTAACAATTTATTTAAAATTTTAAATAAATTATTAATTAAAAAATTTAATTAACAATATATATTTGATTAATAAGATCTTCGCCTAAAATTTTTGTATTATTTACTAAACCATATTTAATTGCATTTCCAATATTATTTCCTATATATAAATCTCCATTTTGTATTCCAAATATATTAGCACCATAGTTATTTGCTATTTTTATTGCATCTTCAACAGATGAAACTACTTGGATAAATTGTGGTATTGCTCTGTTTTCTTTATTATCTTTAAAAGCACCGATATACGAATATGTATAATTATATGATTCTGGTAATAAATATAATTTATTTAAATTAGAATCTATATCATTTGCAATATATATTTGATTAATCCAAAAACAGCCTAATTTTTTATTACATTTATTTTGACCATATTGTATAGCTTCACTAATATTTGTTCCAATATATAAATCTCCATTTTGTAAGCCAAAAATTGGAGCTCCATATTTATTTGCAATATTTTTAGCTTCATCTATAGAATAGACTCGTGTTATTTTTGTTGGAATTGCTCTTTTCATCATATCATTAAATGAACCTATATGAGAATAATTATATTTTGTAGGATGTTCTAAAACTTCTAATATTTCTTCAATATAATATACTTGATTAATTTTTGGACATCCTAATGGATTATTACAATTTTTATTAACACCATATTTTAATGCATTATCTAAATTTGTCCCTATATACATATCACCACCATTTTGAATTCCAAAAACAATTGTTCCATATTTATTTGCAATTTGAATAGCTTCAATAATTGATGAAACTTTACCAATATACTGAGGAATTGTTTTATTTTTACTATCAGGATCATCATTATAACAACCCATATATAGATAATTATTATTATATCGTTGATTATTAAATTTAGTTAATATATTATTATTTTCTGGACAAATTTTTGAAGGAATAGATATGCTTATATTTGTTGGTGTTGGTGTTGGAACTGTTACTGGTACAGGAGATGGTACAGGAGATGGTACAGGTGCTGAAACAGGTACAGGAGCTGGTACAGGAGCTGGTACAGGTGCTGAAACAGGTACAGGAGCTGGTGCTGAAACAGGTACAGGAGCTGGTACAGGAACTGGTACAGGAGCTGGAACTGGAGCTGGAACTGGAACTGGAACTGGAACTGGAGCTGGAACTGGTACTGATACTGGTGTTGAATATATATCGGATATATAAATTTGTACGATTCCTTTACACCCTAAATTATTTTCACAATATAATTCAGATATATAAGTAATACCATTTATACCATCACATTTAGATGATATTAGATTATTTCTTACTGTATTGATTGGACATTTTTCATAACATATATTATTTACTAATTCATCATTATTTAAACATTTTAATTTTACAATTGGGGTTGGAGTAATTTTTACAGAAGATTCTGATAAATCATATAATATATCACCTGAAACACCTGTCATATCTAATAAAGGTGATGTATTAGAAGAACTAGTTATTAATTGAATTAGTTGCGTATCTTTATATCTTGCATAATAATTTGTTCCAGCTGTAAGATTTTTAGTTGATTTTGTAAGTTGAATTATATATACATTTGGATTATATTGATTTAATACCCAATTTGTTGGAGGACCAGATGGATTTATATTTAAAATTATATAATTTGATCCGGATACATTAACTTGCATTGAAAAAAAATTGGGTACTATTTTTGGTATGTCAATAGGTAATGTTACTGATTCAACAATTGATGTAGCAGTATATGGAGTTTTTAATATTGTTTTATTTAAATCACATGTCATATTTCCATCAAATGTATATCCAGAAATACAATTATTAAGATTGATATTAAAATCGTCAAGTGTAAATCCATAATATAAATTACCATTATCTTCTAGACCAAAAATATACATATTATTTTCAGTTGCTAAACTTTTTGCAGCTTGTAAATTATTAACTGTTTGAATATATTTGCCATTTTTACTAATATCTGTTAGTTTACATTTTCCATAATATTTATAACTATGTGTTGGTTTCATCGAATCAATTATATAAAATTGATTTATTAATATATCTCCTAATATTTTATTAGAAATAGTATCTCCATATTTTATACCATTATTCAAATTATCAGTAAAATATAAGTCACCATTATTTTGTAATGAAAATATATTTGCATTATATCTAATAGCTAAATCTTTTGCTTGTTGTAAAGAAGAAACTTTAGTAATATAATTTGTCATTGCTCTATTATTTTCATTTTCTTTAAAAGCTCCTAAATATATATAATTTTTAAAATTAGGATTTTGATCCATTAATTTCCAATTATTATTATTAGTATCACTATAATTACTGTTATAATATATTTTTCCTATATCATTTACTCCATATATTTTATAATTTGAAAATGATATACTTACAAATTTAATTTTATTTAAATTTGTTATTTCTATCCATCTAGGTTTTGTTAAATTTGTATTATAAAATAAATTTCCATCTATATCTAAAATAATAACAATATTATTATTTCCATCTATTTCAACTTGTAATATTGAATTATTATTAGGTAGTGTTACAATTTCTATAAAATTATTTGTTAAAAAATTAGGATTATAAAATATTTTATTATTTGTAGCTATTCCATATAGTTTACCAGTAGAATAACTAATATTTTTCAAGTTTGTCGGAGTACCTATACCTTTCCAATCTAATTCTATTTTATTATTTGAAGCATTTTGAATTGGAGTATAAAACAAACCATTTCCATATTCATTTACTGCTAATAATGTATTATTACTAATAGTAATATCTCTTACTCCATCTGGTGTTCTTTTCCAATCACTATCTTTTAATTTATAATATAAACATTCACTTGGATATTCAGTACTAATAGCCCAAAATACATTATTATAAAATAATAATTTAGTTAATGTAATATTTCTTGGTCCGTCAATTTTTTTCCAATTTGGAAATGTTGATAAATTATCATTTGCAAAATAATAATTATTCATATTATCAATTGCAGTTAAATTATTTTCACTTAAATATATTTTTTTAAAAAAAATATTATCAATCTGTAATAATGATTTTTCTGGACTTGAAATAGTAAATTTTTCTATTTTTTTTTTTGAAAAATATAAATTATTCAAAAATATAGATATTAAAATCATAATAATAATAATATAAATATAAATATTATTAAACATATAATTATTATATAGATTATTATTTTTAATATTTATATTAAAAATATTTTTATTTTAATTATATTATTATAATGTATACAGAATATTTTATATCTAAAACAAATACTTAATTCATTATATAAAATTACTATATTAATTAAGACATGTGTAAGTAATATCTACTATTATATTTAATAATTTAATTTTATAAATTATTAAATTTAGTTTAATCTAAAATATATATTTTATAAATTATTAGATTAATTATGTTCTATTTTTTTTAACTCCTAAGGTTTATTATAAGTAATAATTATATAAATATAATTATATTTATATAATAATATAAATATAATTATAATATAAATATTATATGTTTAATAATATTATATTATTATAATGTATACAGAATATTTTATATCTGAGACAAATACTTTATTAAATAATATTAATAATATTAATATTAATTCATTATATAAAATTAAAAAATATATACATCAAGATTTTATCAATATGTTAACTAATATTAATATTGATCATAAAGTATCATATAAGCCATTATTAAATGATAATTCTTGTATACCTCTATTAATTAATCACTTTAAGATAAATGATATAAATTTATTAGAAAATAAAATATCATCTATACAAAAATCTATAGATAATATAATTAATTGTTCTGAATTATATTCAATAGATGACAAAAATATGGTTAAAATATTAAAAGTTATATATGAAAATTCTTTTATGCCATTACAAATAATTCAATGGATAGAAAAATGTTCATATTATTATTTATTAACATGGAATAATATTAAAGTACATATTATTAATAATGAAATAATTAATAGTGATTATATTAATCATATTATTTTAATAATAAAATGGTTAATAACTATTGCTAATAAAATAAATATAAATATGGATATCTATTTATTTTTATCAGATATTAAGAAAATATTACCTTCAATATGTACAAAAATTTATGATTATTGTCCATTAAATAGTATTAATGTAAATTCTGGCGTTTCATGGGCTCATAATTGGATTCAAATATTTAGAAAAGAAGAATTATTTAAAGTTCTTATTCATGAATTAATTCATTATCTTAAATTAGATGTTAATAAATATTCACATATATTAGATTCTAAATGTGCTCATATTAAAATGGATAATAAATCTAATTCAATATTAGTTAATGAAGCATATACTGAAATATTAGCAATATATTTACATACTATATATATATCAAAATATATAGTAGATAAAGAAAATTTAAATTTTGATGATATCTTCTGGGATCTATATATGAATGAAGAAAGATTCACTTTATATCAAATAAATAAAATATTTCAATATTATAATATATCTGATATATCTTATTTTAAAAATAATAATAATTTTATCCAATATACAAATGTAATATCATATTATATCATCAAATATCTTTTTTTTATTAATACAATATATTTTATTAAAAATTATAATAATCATAAAATAATTGTTAATTTAATATTATATCTATTAAAAAATTTTTTTAATCTTAAAATTCCCAAATATGATCAAATAAATGATAATTCTTTAAGAATGAGTATTTATCAATTAAATTGAAGATGATGCTACTTTTGATTTACTTTTTTGTTTTACTTTTATACTATCTGTAGTTATTTCAGAAATTTGATCTGTAATATTTTCTGAAACTTGTTCTAATTTAACTCCTACATCATTATCATTTTCTAGATCTGAATCAATTTTTTGTTTTTTTGGAAATAATCGAGAAACATATGTTTGGAAATTTGAAAATTCAATAGTTTCATCTTCTTTAATATCAAATAATCGTTTAATATGTTCATCTGGAAGAATTTTTCTTTTATCTTCTTTATTATCTGAATATAAATCTAAATTTTTAATGTAATCATATGCTATTTTTGTAACTAATGATCTTGGAATATTACTTTGTAGAGTTAAATCTTTATCATTTAAATCTTTTGTTTTTTCTTCAGTAAATTTGTTATTATCTAAACCATATCTAATAAATTCATAAAATTTTTCTGGTATTTGAACTGGTGCTTCAAATCCAGATGGTTTTCTATTAGCATCAAAACTATTTGAACGTTTATTTTTTTTCTTAGCTTCTTTTACTGTTTTAGAATGAAATTTATCTGCTTCTTTTTGTAAAACATTAATTTGTTTAAATTTTGATGTAATTTCAGATTGTAATTCTCTAATTACTTTAATTACTTCTTCATATGAATTATATAAAGATTTATTTTCAGCAACATTTTCTTGAGTATTATCTGGTAATGGTTCTTTATTACTAGTTAATTCTTCTTGAATTATTTCACTTTCAATAACAACTGATTTTTGTTCTTTTAATGACATTGATATATATAATAACTATATTTTTAAATGTATTTTTACAAAATATAAAAAAATCAATTTTTTTATATCTAAAATAGTTTAAATAATTTATTAAAAATAATTTATTTATTAAAAATTGAATTAATTGATAATTATATATTTATATATAATTTATAAATTTTATATATAATTTATAAATAATTGACAATAATACTATCTATAATTATATCTATTTATTAATTTTGATAATAATATATTTTATATAAAATATCATCAAATATTAAAATATAAATAATATTTGAGCTCGGGAATTAAGAAATATATAACATAATTAATCTAATAATTTATAAAATATATATTTTAGATTAAAATTAAAATTTTATAATAATTTTTTTTTGAATAAATTAAATAGAACTAATAAATATAATAAAATAATAGCATTTTGTAAATCTAAATAACAAAATTTTATTATTATTTTTTATGGTCAATTATAATCTTAAATCCTTAATTCTCGAGCTCGATTGATTATTATATATATTAACAAATAATAAAATATTAAATTAAAAACTAAAAATATGTATAAAAAATTAAAATAAAATTTAATAAATAAAAATTAAAAACCATGTTTACACTATTTTCATAAAATAAATATTCTTATAAAAAATAGTAAAAATTAAGAAAACATATAATGGAGCTCAGGAATTAAGGATTTAATATTATAATTTACCATAAAAAATAATAATAAAATTAAATAGAATTAACAAACATAACAAAATGCTATAATTTTATTATGTTTGTTAATTCTATTTAATTTTATAAATTATTTAATTTAGTTTATTCAAAAAAAAATTATTAGATTAATTATGTTTTATTTTTATTAATTCCCAAGCTCCAATATTAAAAAATTGGCATTTAAAATATACATCTATATATTATTAATCACATTTCTAATGCCACTATAAATTTAAATTATATTATAATATATAATTTAAAAATTATGGTAAGTGTGGGGGTCGAACCCACGAAGCTAATGCACGAGATCTTAAGTCTCGCCCCTTTGACCACTCGGGAAACTTACCAAAAATAAAAATTTTTATTTTTGATAAATTTAAATTATATTATATAATATAATATAATTTAAATTATATTATATAATATAATATAATTTAAAAATTATGGTAAGTGTGGGGGTCGAACCCACGAAGCTAATGCACGAGATCTTAAGTCTCGCCCCTTTGACCACTCGGGAAACTTACCAAAAATAAAAATTTTTATTTTTGATAAATTTAAATTATATTATAATATATTATATTATATAATCTTTAAATAATTTAATAAAAAAATTATTTTAAAAAAAAAATCTAACATATAAATATATGTTAGATTTAGAAACTGTAGCAAAATTATTATTAATATTAGGAGGTTTTTTATGGGGGTATTATGGAGCATTTAATGTAAATTTAATTAGTTATATAAATATATTATTTTTACAAAAAATAATTTATATATTTATAGGACTTTCTGCATTTTTTTTAATTTTTAAAAAAAATTATTATCTTACATTTTTAGATAAAACATTTTTACCAAATTCATTTTTTAAAAATGAAACTCAACCTGATGATGTAAATTATAGTGTTAATATTTTAGTAAATCCAAAAGCAAAAGTTTTATATTGGGCAGCAGAACAATTAAAAAATGATCAAGATAATTATCGTGATGTTAAAAAAGCATATGGAAAATTTACAAATTCTGGTATAACAATTGCAGATATTTCTGGTAATGCTACATTATTTTTTAGAAAACCTGGACCATATACTGTTCATAATTCATTTTTTACAAAATATTTATCACCACATGTGCATTATAGATATACATTAAATAATGGTTTATTATCAGAAATATTTACAATTGATCTTAATAAATATGAAAATAATTTTCTTAATAAAAATATAAATAAAAGTAGTAGTCAATATTGTTCTACAGAATGTTGTAATAAAATTAATAATACTCCATCTAATTTAAATGTAGAAACTTCAAAACAAGAAACTTCAAAACAAGAAGATTTTAATCAAGAAAGTCTTTATGAGAATGATTTATATTATTTTGATAATAATTATGCAGATAATATTTAAAATTATTTTTCTAATTTACATTTATTACAAATTTTAATTCGTTCACCACAATTGTAAGAAAATTCCCAATTATGTTCACAAATATTCATAACAACTATATCAATTTCTTTTATAAATGAATTATATTCTAATATTTCAGAATATAATTTATCTATTTTATCTTGATATGTATGTTTTTTTTTTAATAAAAATTCAATATCATTTTTTTTATTTATTAACAATCCAAGTTCTGACATTTTATATTTATATATTATAGATATATAGATATATATATATAAATAAATTCAATTTTTTTAATTTATATATTTAATTTTTAGCACAAAACATATTTTTGGATGTATTACTATATACCCAAAAAAAAGAATTTAAAATATTATTAATAATTTATATTTAATAGTTGTAATAATTAAACTAATTTTAATTATTATAAAAATATTATAGTTATAAATTAATCTATAAAAATAAATATTTTTTTAATATATATATAGATATTTTAAATCTAATATACCTATATATAGATATTTTAAATCTAATATACCTATATATAGATATTTTAAATCTAATATATATATATATGGTAAATTACGAGGGTGCTATAGACTATATTATATTAAAAGATGATCCAAGATATAGATATATTATTTTTTTTTTAGATAATCATAATCCATCAAAATATTGTCCAATACCAGCTGAAAATATTGATTCATTATTTAATAAATTTAATGAAGATAATACAAATTTATTTTTATTTGAAGAATTAATAAATGAGACAGAATATATACCAATATTTCCAAAAACAAAACATTTAATAAAATATTTAAAATTTTATAATAAACATATGAAAAATGATAATATTATCCCAATTGATATTAGAATAACTTTTGATAATACTGAACATGAATCTATAAATATATTTAAAAATTTAGATATATTATTTAATTTATCATTAGATAAAGATGAAAAAATAAATAGTATTAAAGAACATTTATATAATGTATGTAATAAATCAGAAAAATTTAATGAACATTTTTTAAAATTAAAAAATCATTATATAAATATAAAAGAATCTATTATTAAAAATAATTTAATAGAAATATTAAAAAAAAATAATGGTAGTTCTAATGATAAAATATATCTAAATTATCCATGGTCAATTGATCCTGAATTTAATATTATATCAGAAGAAAATATATTAAATATATGGGAATTATTATATTCATCATTATTAGAATTATATACTATATCATGGATTGAATATTCTAGTTCAAAATATATAATTGTATATTTAGGTGCATCACATTGTTTAAGTATTTTTAGTATATTAAATAAATTCTATTCTTATAGAAATATTAAAAATTTTAAAGATATAGATATAAGAACAATTAGTAAATTAAATTTAGATATTTTTGATAATTTAGAACGTTCATGTATTAATTTTAATATTGATAATTAAATATTATTATAATAATATAATAATAGTATTTTATAAATTTAATATACGCCTTAATCTTAAATTATTAATTAAATTAACTAATGATAAAAAATTATGACCATTACTTTTAAATTGTTCTTTTAGAGTTTCTAATTGTGATAAATCTATTGTTAAATTATTGCAACCAGATAAAAAATAATCACCAATATTTGTTAAATTTATTAATGATAATATATTATATATATTTTTTAATTTACTACATCCAGATAAAAAATGTTTACCAATTGTTTCTACATTTCTTAATGATAATAAATCTATATCTTCTAAACTACGACAATTATATAAAAAACTATTACCAATCGTTCTTATCAATATTGGTAAAGATATTATTTTTAAACTTGTACAATACTTTAAAAAATCATCACCAATAGTTTTTACATTTTGTAATGGTGATAAATCAATTGTTTCTAAACTATTACAACCAAATAAAAAATCATCACCAATAGTTTCTACATTTATTAATGGTGATAAATCGATAATTTTTAAACTACTACAATTAAATAAAAAATTATTAGAAATAGTTTTAATATTTCTTAATGATAATAAATCTATTGTTTCTAAACTATTACAACCAAATAAAAAACTACTACCAATAGTTTCTACATTTCTTAATGATGATAAATTTATTGTTTCTAAGCTATTACAATTATATAAAAAATTATTACCAATAGTCTTTACATTTTGGAATGGTAATAAATCAATTGTTTTTAAATGACTACTACCAATTAAAAAATTATTACCAATAGTTTCTAACTCTAAAACTATATTATCAGTAAAATATAGATGTTCAGTAGTTTGATTTGCTTTTAATCTAGGTATCATATATAAATCTGTAATTAATAATATAAAATCGAGATTATCTAATATAATAATTAAATATTTATTAAATTCATCTTTAAAAAAATTTTTACTAATTAGATAATTAGCATAAATTTGTGGAATTTCAATATATTGTACATCATCATCATCTAAAAATTCTGAATATTTTAATCCAATAATTAACATATTTAATTTAAATTCATTATATTTTTCTTCATCATTTTTAAAATTAATTATTTTAGTTATATTTTTAAATTGTATTTTATTATGTAAATATTTATTATTTTCAAGTATTGATTCATTATATGTTCCTTCATTATTATGAAATAAAATTTCAATAATACTTTTATGTATTATATTCTGACCAACATAAAAAGATACATAATTTTCATATATAGATTTAGATTGAATATATTTAAATAATAAATGTCCTTTTATTATACTAAATTTTTGTACTTCTAAATTAATATTTTTTATAAATATATCTTTTCTATCTTCAGAATCATTTTCATCATCTTCATCAGAATCATCATTTTTTTTTACTTCTATATTTTCAATTAAACTACCACTTCTCTCTTGTAATATTTGAAAAATATTAATACTTTCATCGACAATTTCTGGAGCAAATAGATTTATAAGTATTTGTTTAAAATTTGCAATTGATGATATAATATTAAAATGTATTCCCTCTTCAACTCTATTACGAAAATTAATATTATTTTTAATAGAAGTTCCTCCTAATAGAATTATCCATTCTTTTCTTGCATTATTAGTAAATAATAATTTAAAATTTGAATATTTTTGATAATATATTACAAGTTCAGATATTGCACCTAATTGACGTAATTTTTCTAAATCTAAACTTTTGCCATTAAAAATTAAAATATTTATAAAATTACGTAATCCTGTTTCTACACAATCTGAAAAAGTTTTATCATTATCATTATCATTATCATTAGGATTTTCTAATCGACTATAATTAATTTGTTCAAAATTATTAATTGATAAAATATTAAATACAGCTCTATTAAAATTAGTATTTTCTTCAATAGGAATTATTTCTTCTGGACTATACTCAATAAATGTATCTTCATCAAATTCTATCAATGTATACAAATTTTCGCATTCACAATTTATTCTATTAAGTGTACTAAATGTATCATTTATACCATTATAATATTCTTTTATATTCTCAATACTATCAGAAATTCGCCATAAACAGTATAATAATAAATGAAATATATTTTGATTTGTTTCTCCTAATTTTATTTGTTTATTAATTTTAATCCTACTTCTAACACCATTAAAAATATCACGAATATCCATATCTGCAATTGTATTATTAAAAATTACATTAACATCATTAACAGGATTATTTTTATAATGATATAATAATGCAATATATTTACCAATTTTTATTGGTGTAAGTTGTCTTAATATTACATTACTTGGCTTATGTTCATTGTTAACAAAAGATACTATAGATTTAATTATTTTATATTCTTCTATTATACTATTTTCAGAATCTATATTTTCTATTTCAGAACCAAGAGTAAAAATATTTTCAAAATAGCAAGTTTTATTCATAATTAAACCATAAATAGGATTTAAAAATTGTTCCATGTCTGGATCAGTAAATAAATTAATTTTTTTAATAGATTTTAAATCTATTTGTCCTCCATTTTGAAAAAAATACTTTTTTAATTTTAAATATTTATTTTTTAACTTTATATATTTTTTATCTGTCATTACTATAAGATAAGATAATATTTTATTTTGGATAACTATATTTTGAAATTTATCTAAATTTAGATAAATTTCACTTTAAAGTATATATTGTTTAAATACTTTAATAAATTAAAAATATTAATTATTATTTCATAATATAATATAAAAAAATCATAGTTATTAATAAAAATAAAAATATTTTTATTAATAGATTTAATTTATTATTTAATTTCTTATAAGGACAATTTTTTGAAAAATGTCTAGAATCTTTATTATTACAAAAATTACAATAATGAGGTAATGCATCAATTATACATTTTGTAAATGTACAACCTTTAACACGACATCTTTTTGTTCCACAATTAGGTGGACAATAATAATCACAACCACCCAAACCACTAGTCCAACATTTTATGTATATAAATTCTTTTTTATATGGCATTATTTTAGATAAATTAATTATTTATATTATAATATAAATAATTATATATTCAATTTTTTAAATTAATTAAATTTTTTATGATAACTATATAAAATAAATATTCTTTTACATTATTATATGATATATAATAATATTATTATAGGTGCAGGAATATCTGGATTATATACAGCATATAAAATTAAAAAAAAATATCCAAATGAAACTATATTAATATTGGAATCTAATAATAAAATTGGTGGTAGAATGGGTATTGAAAAATTTCATGATACAAATGTATTAATTGGAGCAGGTATTGGACGTTTTAATAAAGATATTCGTTTAAAAAAATTATTAAATGAATTAAATATTTCATATAATAAATTTATAATACAAATACAATATTCTTCTAAATTTAAAAATCATGTAGATATAATAAAAACTATAAAATTTCTTAAAAAAGAATATAAAAAAGATAAACAAATAACAACTTTTAAAGATTTTGCATTATCTAAATTAAATAATATTGAATATAAAAAATTTATCCAATCTGTTGGTTTAACAGACTATGAAAATGAAGATGTTTATGAAACATTATATAATTATGGTATGGAAGATAATACTAGTGGATGGGAAGGAATGTCAATAGATTGGAATGTATTACTAAATAAATTAGAAGAATATATAAATACAAAAAATATAAAATTAAATAGTAATGTCTATAATATTAAAAATAATAATGATATAATAAATATTAAAACTGATAAAAATATAATATATCAAAGTAATAAATTATATATAGCAACAGATATAAGTACAGTTCAAAAATTATTAAAAAAATATCCAATATATAAAGAAATACATGGACAACCGTTTATTAGAATTTATGCTAAATTTTCAAATGAATATTTAGAAATAATGAAAAAATATGTTAATAAAACAACAATTGTAAATACAGAACTATATAAAATTATTCCAATAAATAATGGCGTTTATATGATAGCATACTCAGATAATAAAGGAGCAAATAAAATTAAAAAATTATTAGAAAATAATAAAAATTATTTACAATTAATTGATTTAATTAAAAAATCTTTGAATATTACTGAAAATCTTAAAATAGATGATGTTAAAACTTATTATTGGAAAATAGGAACACATTATTATGAACCATTAAATAATGAATATAATAGTAGAACAAAATTTATTAAACAAGCCCAGAAACCTGAAAAAAATATATTTATAGTTGGAGAAGCAATTAGTACAAATCAAGGATGGACTGAAGGAGCATTAGAAAGTGTTGATAAAATAATAAAAAATTAAATAGATTTTATATTATTTTAATTTATCTTAATATAATCGCATTAAATAAAAATTGAAATTATTTATTAATATATATTGATAAAATAATATTTTATTAATAATGGAAACATTTTTTTATAGAGTAAAAACAGGATTGGATAATCTAGAAGATATAGATAATATATTTATAGATATGATAAATGAAAATATTGATAAAGATAAAAATCAAAATTATTGTTATGAATTATTGCGAAATAAATCAAATTTATGTATATATTCAAGAACAAGTTTAATATATATATCAATTAATATTATTTTGCATAACGAAAAATATATTATTGATATTGATTATTCATATAATAAAAATAATAGATTTGGTGATTTATTTGTTAAAAATTTAATATCATGTTATAAAGAATCTTGCTATTATACTGATTTTAATTATGATTATAATATTTTATTTGATTTTAAAATAGCATTAAGTATATCACATTTACATTATGATATAATTAATACAGAAATTCCTGATATAAATTCATCATATATGGGGTTAATAATAGATTCTTTATTAGATGATGAATCTTTTGAAGATTATATTATTAAATATAATCATGATGATAATAAAAGAATATTATATTTTAAAGAAAAAATAATAATATTATTAAATAGAGATTTAAATACTTTATTATTAAATTTTAAAATATATAATAGTTTAGATTATATTATATTAATATATTGGGTTATAAAATATGGTTTAAGATATTCTTCATTATTAGAAAATAATGAAGAATATTTTTTAAGTTTTGGAAATATAATCTTTCAAAAAATATCTGATAATATTGAATCAATTAATTTAAAAGTTAATATATCTTTATTACAAGGATTAATTGATATAATAAATTTAGATAAACGAATTTTAAATCTAATAACTCTAGAATCATTATTTATAATATATAAAAAAATATTAACATATAAAACAGATTATGTAATTAATGAATTTATAGATAAATATATTAAAACTACAAATTGTTTATATTTATCTGAATTTTCATTAAAAATGACACGATCTTTATTAAAAAAATCTAATAAAAAAAATAAAATTAATGATATTATATGCAATGATTTAATATTTGATAAAATAATAGAATATTTAATACCATAAAATAATAATATTATTTAATACCATAAAATAATATTATTATACCATAAAATAGAATATTTAATACTATAAAATAGAATATTTAATACCATAAAATAATATTATTATCATATTTACATTCTTTTATTAGATTATGTTTAATTAATTTAACAAAACATAAATAAGTTATTTCAATATCACAACTTGCGTCATGTAATGTTCCAATATTTTGTTCTTCGGTATAAAAATAATTATATAATTCTATTAATTTAGGATTTTTTATAGAACCTTTAATATTTTTTAATTGGAGATAATTTTTTGATAAATTCATTGTACATATACTTTTAGATAAATTACATATAATATCTAACTTTTTAAAATATCTATCTATAAATCTAAGATCAAATGATATATTATGACCAATAATATATTTACAATTATTAATATCATATTTGAGTATATTAAAAACATAATTAACATCTAAACCTTTTTTTTTAATAAGAGATAATGAAAATAAATTATAAAAATCAGTTTTATTAACATTTTCATTAATGATAAAATTTTTTTTAGCAATACAATCTAAATTTTTATTATATATATTATAAGCAATCTGAATAATATAATCATTATTAAATAATCCTGTTGTTTCTATATCTAATATTATGATATTAGAAAGTTTATATTTTTCTTTAATATTAATATTTTTAATTTTATCATATAATAAATTATATTTTTTTATATCTAAGATCATAAAATATTTTTTATATTTATTTTTAATATTTATATTTTTAATTTTATTATATAATTTATTATATTTTTTAATATATTTTATTATATTCATTATTTGAATATAATAATTATTTGTTTATATATTAAATATTATTTTATAAATATTATATAAATGATAAAAATGATATTAAGATTAATATTATTTAATTTATTATATTTATTACAAAAAATATTACAATATTATGATATAAATAAATTTTTAGAACACTCGTCCAATATAATTAGATATATTTTGATCAAATATTATAGTAAATATAATTTTAATGAGATTTTACCAAGTATATATCTAATTGAAAATACAAATAATAATTTACAAAATATAGATACAATTTTATTAATAAATGGTGGAGCATTTATTGGAAATGATTGTTTTGATATATTTATTATTGATACTTTAAAAAGTAAATTTCCAAATTATCAAGTCTTAACAATAGAAACAATAAAAAATGTATGTTTTGATGATATTATTAAAGATTTAGTTAATAAAATTAAATTATTAAATAATATTGGAATTAAAAAAATTTATTCTCATAGTGCTGGTTGTTCTTTAACACTTGGATTAAGCAAATATTTTAACTTAATAGATACAAAAATAATTTTAATATCACCATTTATTGGGTGGAATTTAAATTATTTAAATAATATTCAAAAAAATAAAGATATAATATTATCACAAAATATAATTAATATCTATAATAATTTTGATATAAAAATTAAAAAATATTATACAAAAGATAATATGAAAAATATTAAAATATTTTGTGGTTCAGATGAAATTTTATTAAAAGATACTATATCTTTTTGCAAAGATAATGACATAAAAGATTTAATAATAATACCAAATAAACCTCATGGTTTGATAGCATGGTTATTATATGATGATTTTTTTATTAATAATATAATAAAAGATTAAATAAATTATTTTATCTTTATTTCTAATAATTTTTCTTTTATATCTTTAATATATGTTGAATAATTTTTATTTTTTATAAATGATAAAACTAATAAATTATCTAATGAATATTTATGTATATCTAATAATTTATTAAAATTATTTTCATTAATTTCTTGAATAATAATTATATTATCAATATCATTAATTATTTCATTAATACAATTTCCAAATTCAAAAATAATTTTATTATTAATTTGAATAATTTCTTGATATTGATAATATATACGAATAATTATAATCATAAATGATGATAAAAATAATATTTTTAATATATATGAAGTTAAACAATATTCATATAAAATAATTAATAAAAAAATATTTGTCATGTAATAGTCCATTTATTATATACTATTTATAATCATAATCTAAATATTTTTCAATTTTTAGAATTAATAACGAAATTTAAATAAATATAATATTATTAATTTAATAACAAATTAATAATTTAATAGGTTCATAGTAATTAGATATAAAATACGTTATATATAAATTTTTAATCATAGTTTATAATTAGGATATATCTAGTATAACCAGTTTTAATTAGTGTTTAATATAATCTTATCCATTATTTTAATAATAAAATAATTAATTCCAAATATGAAAAACATTATTATAATTTTACTACTTTAGCTATTATTAAAATTATAATAATTTTTTGAAAAAAAAATAAAGTTTATTGTTTGTAATAATTAATAAAAATTCCTAATAAGTCATAAACATTAGTTGTATCTCTTTTAGTTAATATTTTATCTATTATTACTTTATAATAATCATAACGCTCACCTTTTTCCCTTTTATCATAAATCTTTAATCCTGTTTCTTGTAAATTATCAAATATTACATCACTAATTTTTTCAAATAATTTATTATCTTCACAATCTTCACAATCTTCACAATCTTCACAATATCCACAATCTCCACAATCTTTACTTATTACACTAATTTGTTTTTCAAGTAATAATACTATTATATAACCTAATTTTTTAATAGTAGAATCAGATAATAACGATTTTAATAACGATTTTAAAAATATTTGATTTGAACTATCAACATTTGCTAGTAAAAGTTTAAAAATTAGAATTTGATATTTATTTCCATTTTTTGCTACATGATATAAAGGTGTATTAATTGTTCCAGGAATATCTGTATAAATATCAGCTTTAATATTAATTAAATCTTCTAATATTGTATAATCAGGATGATTTGAATAAAGTAATGCATCTAAAACTAATAAAAATGGACTATTTTTAGAATTTCTCCATATCAATATACCATTTGATCTTCTTCCAAAATCTGGATTTTGATTCCCTAAAGGTATATTTACATTATTTTCATTTAAAACTTTGCTATCGATTAATCTACGAAGAACATTAATATTATTTTCACGATATATAAAAAAACATGTGTTATAAATAAATAAATTAACACCCATACCAGCAATATTTTCCATACCTTTTATAGGGTCTATGGGAACAAGGGGACCAATGTCAGAATTATCACATTCTATAGATCCTCCATATAAAAATATACTTTTTAATTTTAAATATTTTTTTTTATAATTCATATATATATATGAATTATAATAAAAATATTTTGAAATAAAAAAAAAATATATATTAAAAGGTGGATCTAATAATAATAGTCAAATTTCTTTAATTAAAGCATATAGAGATGGTGAAATAGATTATATACATATAATAAGGATATTATTATATTATTAATGAAATATGATGATGATATATTACTTACTTTACAAAATATTCCTCAATATATTTTAAAAAATATATTATTATCATATATATTTTATCATTATGAATTAATTATACTAGAAGAATTAAGCAAAATTATATCTAGTAAGAAAAAGTATTAAAAAGTATTAAAATACTCTTTAATTACACTACTATTGTGCATTATCCACTGGTTTTATAACTTCATGGAATATATTTATTCTTACTGGATTATATATCTTCATTCCTGTTATTGCAGTTAAATCATATATCTTTCTCATTATATTTATTGCTCCATTTAAATCTGCATTTAATAATTTCCTTTTCTCTGATG
>Ga0214921_10001398_pt1 | contig 41387 bp, 35 predicted proteins | sample LL1505_MetaG_FD_177992 | JGI IMG/M metagenome (GOLD analysis project Ga0214921, IMG submission 177992) | Freshwater microbial communities from Lake Lanier, Atlanta, Georgia, United States - LL-1505 | ecosystem: Environmental > Aquatic > Freshwater > Lake | place: USA: Georgia | collected...
GCAGTGCTCGGACTGGCGAAACCAACGTTGGGATCGGTTTCGCTGCTGGGTCTCTCTCCTCGCGAGGGGCGCAGGAAGACGGGTTATGTACCTCAGAGAAAGAACTTTGACCGCATGTTCCCCGCGCGCGTCGTCGAGGTCATCGCGGCGCATCTCTCCGGGGCGTGGCCACTTGTGGTCTCGGCAGAGGCTCGTGACAAGGCCGCGGCGGCATTGCGCATCGTGGGTGGTGAACACCTCCTTGACAAGGAATTGAGGGATTTGAGTGGCGGCGAGTTGCAACGGGCGTTCCTTGCCCGTGCGCTGGCCGCGGAGCCTGAGCTGTTGATTCTGGATGAGCCGATGGCCGGCGTTGATGCGCAGGGTATCTCGGATATCACGAGCTTGCTGGACGGTATCGCGAAGCAACGGCGACTGACCATTGTGATGATCACTCACAGCCTCGCAGTGGTCGAGCATTGCGCCACAAAGTTGATTTTCATGGAGGCCGGAAAGATCCGGGCATTCGGAAATCCATCAGAACTTCTGCGTGACCCGAGTTTTCATGAACTGGCCTTTACCGGACACGATCACGAGCACGCGGTCACCAGTGGCAAAGGGGAATATTGATATGATCGAATTCCTTGCCGAGATCTTGTCCCAGGACTTCATGGTTCGCGCCTTGGCGGGAGGGGCGCTGGTCGGAGTGGCGTGCGCGATGCTCGGAGTTCTGGTTTTCCAGCGCGGGATGACTTTCATTGGTGATGGACTGGCTCATTCCATGTTCGGCGCGGCCGGAATTGTCGCGTTGTTGAATATTGTCGAAGGCTCGCAAATGGTCCTTTGGGCAGCGTTGCCGGTCAATGTTCTGGTGGGTTTCGCGATGGCGTGGGTGCGCAGAACTGGCAGGCTGCGTGGCGACGCGGCGATCGGAATTTTCTTTCCGATCATGTTTGCCGCCGGGGTGCTGTGTCTGACGTTGAGGCGGAACCTGGGCGCTCCACCTTTGAACATGGAAGCCCTTCTTTTCGGAAGTGTTCTTGGCATGTCTGCGACAGACCTTGCCGTAACCGTGGTGGGGGCGTTGGGTATTGCGCTGATTGTCCTGACCTGGGGGCGAAGGATCGCATACGCGGCCTTTGACCCGGATCTGGCGTCACTGTCAGGGGTCAGGGTGGCTCTGGCCGAGTATGCTCTGTTCGGATTGTGCGCGGCGGTGGTGGCGATCTCGGCGAGGTTCGCCGGAGTCGTTCTGGTCAGTTCGCTGTTGGCGATTCCCGCTGGCGCAGCAGCGTTGTGGCGTGGAAGTTATGGTTGGCAGCTTTTGTTCGCGTCGATTTTCGCGTCCGCGTCAGTCAAGATCGGACTGATGCTTGCCTGGTTGATCGATGCTCCTCCGGGCGCCCTGATCATTTTGACCATGGGGGCGCTGTTCCTCGTTTCGTTGATCACCCGATTGCTGGTTCCGGCAAATGTCAGGCACTGACTCGAGGCTGTCGAAGGACCTTGAGCGGCTGCGCGACATGGCTGATTCCGGGCCCATGACCCTGGGGGGGTTGATTGACGCGTTGAACGCGCGTGGGCATGCTTTCATGTGTTTGATACTCGGTTTTCCTTTCCTTACCCCGATTCCATTGCCTGGCGTTTCGATCCCGTTTGGCGTGATGATCACCATCGCGGCAGTGTCCATGTCTGTTGGAGTGCCGCCTTGGGTACCTGCGGCCCTTCGCAAGAAGGAGTTGCCACGGGCCCAGGTCTCGAAAGCCCTTGGTTTTTCCCTGAAAGTCCTGCGCAAGGTCGAGTTCCTGGTGAAGCCTCGCGGTCGCGTTTTCTTGCGTTTTCCCGGTGTCGTGCGGATGGCGGGAGTCGCGATGGCGCTTTGTGGATTGTTACTGGCGCTGCCGTTGCCTCCTGGCACCAATTTTCCGCCGGCCCTTGGAATTGTCCTTGTCGCCATCGGGGTGCTCGAGGGCGACTCCATCGTCCTCGGCCTTGGTTTCCTCACTGCTTTGATCAATGTGGGTGTTTTTGGAGCAGTTTCGGTTTTTGGTTTCGATTACGTTCGCTCTTTGTGGCATAAATAAAGTCAATCATTTCGGAGATGTGTCGTTGAATTCGAGTTCAACTGCCCATGAGGGATCAACTCATGGCGTGTCAAGTGCAGCGCATCATATCGGCGGCAGCGAGCGAGCGATGGCGTATGCCGCGCTTGGAGTTGTCTTCGGGGATATCGGGACCTCGCCTCTTTACGCCGTGAAAGAGTGTTTCTCCGAAGCCTTCGGATTGGCTCCAGTTCCTTCAAACGTGCTCGGCATCGTCTCCTTGTTCTTCTGGTCATTGTTGATCGTTGTCGTTGCCAAATACGTATTCGTGGTCATGCGCGCCGACAACCGTGGTGAGGGCGGTATCCTGTCCCTGATGGCGCTTGTGACACCCAGGTTTCACCAGAAGGCACCCTCAACGATGACGAAGGTTGTGATGTATGGCGGCGTCATCGGCGCGTCTCTTTTGGCTGCCGATGGCACGATTACTCCGGCGATCTCGGTGTTGTCGGCAATGGAAGGGTTGGAGACGGCCAATTCGCACCTGAGGGCCGTCGTCATCCCGGGCACAGTCCTCATCCTGGTGTCTCTGTTCATGATGCAGCGTCGGGGAACAGCCCGGGTCGCCAAGATATTCGCGCCCGCCATGGCCATTTGGTTCCTTGTTCTCGCGGGTATGGCCTTGCCTTCGATTGTCGCCGAGCCGCGGATTCTTGGTGCTCTTAATCCCGTTCATGGACTGAAACTACTTGCGACACACGGTTGGCAGGGCTTCCTGGTTCTGGGTGCTGTCGTGCTGTGTTTGACCGGCGCCGAGGCGCTTTACGCGGACATGGGCCATTTTGGCCGGCGTCCGATCCAGAAGGCATGCCTTTGGGTCGTGCTCCCTTGCCTCATCATCAATTATCTTGGACAAGGGGCGGCCATTTTGATCCATGGCCATCAGGCAGCAGCGAATCCGTTCTATTCATTGGTCCCAGAGTGGGGGCTGTACCCGATGGTGGCACTCGCGACCCTGGCAACAGTGATCGCGTCGCAGGCATTGATTTCAGGATCATTTTCGCTGGCACAGCAGGCGGTTCAGCTCGGCTATTCGCCGCGCCTTACGATTATTCATACGTCAGAAGAGACCAAGGGGCAGATTTACATCCCCGAAATCAATTTTTTACTCATGATCGCGTGCGTGGCACTGGTATTGATGTTCAAGTCGTCATCGGCTCTGGCGGCAGCGTACGGCATCTCGGTCATGGGTACGATGTCCATTACCTCTTTTCTGATTTATTTCGTCGCGGTGAAGCGTTGGAAATGGCGTCGAAATACCGCGGCCGCGATGGTGACCTTTTTCCTGGCGATTGACCTGACGTTCTTGTCGGCCAACCTTCACAAAATCACGGAAGGCGGTTGGTTCACCATAATGGTCAGCGGTTTTGTGCTGACGGTGATGCTGACATGGAAACGTGGGCGGAGCGCCTTGGCACGGCGCATGGAGTCCCAGTTAGCCCCGGTCATGAGTTTCGTCGAGTCGATTCAGCAAAACCGTCCGCACAGGGTACCTGGTACGGCGGTATTCATGACTGGAAATGCCCGGATGGTTCCTCCGGCGCTTAGGCACCACTTTGAGCACAACCAGGTCCTGCACCGTCAGGTTATCTTGCTGTCGATCCTCACCGAAGATGTGCCTTTCGTTCCGCTCAAGGAAGCGGTGGAAGTACATCCACTGGGTGAGGGATTTTATGAGGTGATCGCAAGATTCGGGTTCATGCAGAGTCCCAAAGTGGAAAAAATATTCCGTCTCGCGAGGCTTCAGGCCGGGCTTGAGGTCGAGGAATCGAAGACAACGTACTTCCTCGGGCGTGATATCCTTCTGACCGATGGACCGGAGCGGATGCTCCGTTGGCGCAAGACATTGTTCTCTTTCCTTGCAAGAAATTCGCTTCCTGCGACCGCGTATTTCGGGATTCCGCCGGACAGGGTCATTGAGATCGGGATGCAGGTGGTTCTGTGACGCGGAGATTGATGCCAGGCATCATTTTCGCGTTAGCCGTGGCCGTTGCGGGGTCGTTTCTCGCGGATCATTTGAGTGTCTTGGTCGCGAGGCTTTCCGGTATCGATCCGTCGGACAAGAACGCCCATCACCTGGTCAGTGGAATCAGCCTCTCGGTCATTGGCGGACTTTTTGTCCGGAACGTTTTCGGGGTAGCGGATGTGATGCGCCCCGGAATCTCGTGGATTCTCAAGACCGGCCTGCGTATCGGCATCGTCTTGCTTGGTTTCAAGCTCGCTCTTGGAACTACCGGTGATATCAGCGGCAAGGCTTTGCCGGTCGTCGTGGCTTGCATCGCGACGGCTCTGGTGGTGGTGACTTTTTTCAATAATCGCCTGCAATTGCCGCCGCGATTGGGGGCCTTGGTCGCGGTTGGCACCAGCATCTGCGGAGTCACGGCAATTGTGGCTACCGGTCCGGCCATCGATGCGGATGAGAACGAGACCAGCTATGCGGTGGCCTGCATCACCATATTCGGATTGCTGGCTTTGTTCACGTATCCGTGGCTGGCCTGGCGGTTTTTCCACTCGGATCCATTATTGGCCGGGATCTTTTTGGGGACGTCGATTCATGACACGTCCCAGGTTGCTGGCGCTGGCATGATTTATCAGGAGGCCTTCAACGAACCGCTGGCCCTGCAAGCCGCGACGGTGACAAAGCTGATCCGGAACATGAGCATGGCAATTTTGATTCCTTTGGTGGCGGCGCGGTTTGGCCGTAAAGCAGAGTCGCGAGTCGGGAGTTTTTCACTGAAGCGGGTAAAGGACGCAATTCCCGGATTTGTTTTGGCTTTCCTTGTGGCGATCGCCATACGTTCGCTCGGCGATGCCCTGTTTTCTGCTGGTGCCCCAGCCACCTGGTGGAATGGTTGGCTGGAGGCGGCCAACTGGATTTCAAAGTGGGCCTTGGCCGGGGCACTGGCCGGCATCGGGTTGAACACAGACATCCTGAAGCTCAAAGGACTCGGGGTCAAACCATTGCTGGTTGGATTGGTTGCCGCGTCCGTCGTCGGGCTTGTGAGCTTTGCATCCCTAACCCTTATGTACGCGCGCTGAATCTTCTGCCCTGATATCGTCTGGATTTTCTGTTGTTGGCTTGATCAGAATGGATGCAGCCATGGACAGGGCGAGCGTCGCGACGATCACGCCGAGGGATATCGAAACCGGGATGTGGACGTGATGGGAGAGCAGGATCTTCACGCCAATGAAAACGAGGACGACTGAAAGCCCGTATTTCAGGAAGCGGAACAGGTCCACGACCTTCGCCAACGCGAAGTAGATCGATCTCAACCCCAAAATGGCGAAAATGTTTGACGTGTAAACAAGGAACGGATCTGTCGTGATGGCCAGAACCGCCGGGATCGAGTCCACCGCAAAAATCAAGTCTGACACTTCGACCACCATCAGCGTCAGGAAAAGTGGGGTCGCAGCCCAGCGCATGCCGCCCCGGGGACCTTTTTCATGTACAAAAAAGTGATCCCCGTGGAACTGATGGGTAACTGGAAGGATCTTCCGGAAAAACCTGGCCACGGCGCCTTGCGCGGGATCGAAATCGTCCTCTTTGTCCGTCGCAGCCTTGATTCCGCCGTAGATCAGGATCAGGCCGAAAACGTAAGTCAGCCAGGTGAATTTTTCGAGGGCGGCGACGCCTGCGCCAATGCAGATGGCTCGCATGACGAGCGCACCCAGGATTCCCCAGAACAGCACGCGATGCTGAAGGCGCGGAGGGATGCGGAACGCAGAAAAAATGAGCAGGAAAACAAAGAGGTTATCAACGCTGAGGGAAAGCTCAACGATGTAACCGGTGAGAAATGTCAGGGCAGCATCCCTGCCGAGATTGAGGAAGATCACGCCGTTGAAGGCCAGCGCCAGGGCGACCCAGAAAAAAGTCCAGACGAGTGCTTCGCGAAATTTGATTTCGCGGTCCCGTTTATGGAACAGGCCAAGGTCAAGGGCCAGTAATCCGATGACGATGATGCCGAACACGAAAAACAACAAGTTCTGGCTCAAGTAAACTGTCTCCTGTCGAGAACGCAACGATGTGCCTTCGAGTTTTACACCAGCGTCACCTCGTTCGCCGAGGGGAAATTCGGGTTTGCGCCCCGGGGCTGATTTTGGTCTTATGCGGGTCCGTCCGTGCCTTTCGGGGGCCGGGCTAGTTGTCTGCCGTCACGACGTTGAGGAGGTATTTTGGGGACGCACGATTCGACGAATCCTTCGACGAGCCATTCGCTGAATGCCCGGGTACTTTGGGGGCGTTTTTTGCTGATGGCCGCGAGCCGGAACCTGCTGAGATCACTGCGGAGAACGATGATCAGCTTGCTGGCGATCGCGAGCGCGGCGGCAGCGATGGTTGTTTTCCAGTCGTTTGTGAACGGGGTCAAGGCAACGTTTCGTCACAACGTCATAACCTCAAACTACGGCCACTACCAGATCACGCGTAAAGGTTACCGCAAGAACGAGAGCGACGAGCCATTTGCGTATCAGATCCTAGGCGCGGAAAAATTGCGTGAACGCATCGAAAGCGAGATCGCTCCTCTGACATTCTTCGCGCAGCGCCTGATTTTTTATGGTCTCCTGAACCACAATGACCGCTCTCTCGGTGGCGTTGGATTTGGAATCGACGCGGCTGAGGAGCGCAGGTTCCTGTCACTGGTCCAGGTTGAGGAAGGCAAGCATCTGGCCGATGGGGGCGCTCAGTCCGTTTTCGTCGGGTACAAGCTGGCAGCCAAGCTGAGAGCCCGCCCCGGCGACATGTTGACCGTCCTGGTGACAACGAAGACGGGTTCCATGAACGCTTTGGACCTCGAGATGACCGGAACCTTCAAGACTGGAATCACGCAACTCGACGAGGGTGCCTATTTTATTCAGCGACCCGTGGCGGAGCAGCTGCTCCGGGTCGAAGGCGCGCCGGTACTCATGATTGGATTCAAGAACGACAACGAGTTGCAGTTCAGGAAGCAGCTGGACAAGTTGGTCGCCGATTACGATTCGACCCTGGAAGTCGCGCACTGGAAACAGCTGGCCGATTTTTTCGACAATACGATGGGTTGGGTGGAGAAACAGGTTCTGGTTTTCCGGATCATCATTCTGATCATCGCGACCATAAGTATCGTTACCGTGTTCATGATGGGGCTCATGGAAAGGATGGGTGAATTCGGAACCATGCGGGCGATCGGTACGCACCGGCAGTCCATCGCGGGAATGATTTTCCTTGAATCGATCTTGCAATCCACCCTTGGCAGCCTGATCGGCATCGGACTCGGAATCTTTGTTGTGACGGTCTTGCTTGTGAATGGCATTACGATGCCGCCGCCGCCCCTGATGTCGGTGCCGTTTCATGTCACGTTCAAGATTCCCTGGGAGAATATCCCCCTGACGTTGGCCCTTTGTGTGCTTGTCTCTGGCGGTGCCGGGGTCCTGCCGGCATGGCGCATGGCGCGAATCAGGATTGTGGAGGCGCTGGGTCGCAATGTCTGAAATTTACCAACTCCAGGACGTAACGAAGAGATACATGATCGGGAAGGTGGCGGTTGATGCTCTCAGCGGCCTGTCCCTTTCCATTCGTGAAGGGGAGTTCGCGGCTCTGCAAGGTCCGTCAGGAAGTGGAAAGTCCACGTTGCTGAACGTCGTCGGATTGATCGAAAAACCAACCCGGGGCAGCATCCTCTTCCGTGGCGCGGATGTCACCGGGGCGAAAGAGGGCGTTTTGACGGACTTGAGGCAGAGGTACATCGGGTTCATCTTCCAGAACTTCAACTTGATACCGGTCCTCTCGGCACTCGAAAACGTCGAGTACGCGTTGTACCTGGAGCAAAGGTATTCCCGTGGTGAAGTCAGGGAACGAGCAATGCGCGCGATCCAGGATGTCGGTCTTGAGCGTTTCGCGACACACCGGCCGGCGGAGTTGAGCGGTGGGCAGAGGCAGAGGGTCGCCATCGCGCGCGCCCTGGTGAAGGATCCGCAGATCATCATTGCCGACGAGCCGACGGCCAATCTGGACTCGAAGACCGCGGCCCAGATCCTGGAACTGATGAGGAACCTGAAGGAAAAATTGAACACAACAATCCTGGTGGCCACACACGACAAGGCCATCGCCGACATGGCTGAACGCATCATCAAGATCAAGGACGGGAGGATCGATGAGAACTGAGGAATTCATGAAGGGCAGCAGGCAGGCTTGTTGGGTCGTGAAGTTCATGCTCATCGCGTCGTTGACGACGGGAACTATGGCGATCGCGGGTGAAACCGATGCCGCCAGGATACTGGAGAAGGCCGAGGCCATTCGCAATCCTACCGAGGACTATTCCGTGGACGTCGATCTGGTTGACTCGAAAGAGGGAAAAGTCGACTTGCGGAGTTACGAGACCATGATCAAAGGGCGTGACAAGGCACTCGTGAAGTTTGTGAAGCCTGAATCGGAATCGGGGACGCGGGTACTGATGACGGGGCCTGACATGTATGTATACGTACCGACTTCAGCAAAGCCGGTTCGCATTTCTGCCAACCAGAAGTTGACGGGGAATGCCGCGTACGGCGATGTGGCGCGCCTTTCTTTTGTAGGCAACTACGCGGCAAAACTGAAATCCACTGAAAAGAATGACGGAAAGGAAGTCTACGTCCTTGAGCTCTCCTCGATCCCGGATCGTCCGGTCACCTATGACAAGATTGAGTACCGGGTTGATGCGAAGACCTTCCGGCCGGTCAAGGCTGTTTACATGACACAGAGCGGCAAGCCGATCCGTGAGGGCACGTTCGAGGACTTTGGCGATGTCCTTGGAGTCCAGCGCCCGAGGACTTTTATGTTGAGAAACCTGCTCAGGTCGGATCATGTGACAAAGTTGAAATTCAAGAATCCCAAACAGAAATCGTTTCCGGACTTGATGTTCGAGAAACAGAATCTCGGTCGGAACTAGGAGCCTGGCTTTCATGAACCTGGACTTCAGGCGATCGCTCTTGCTACGCGTGATGACCTTGTCGGTGTTGGTCTCAGGTCTGGGGTGGCCATTATCTGCGCTCGCGAAAGTCGACCTGCAAGTGAGGGCGTCGCAAACGGCGCGTTACTTCCTCGTCAATGATAGATTGAGGCATCAAGTCACGGAAGTGGGACTGCGCCAGGTGGCGGATGTGCGGGAGGGTGTGACCACGGTTGTTGATGGAAGGCTGCGTTATGACTCGGCACTTTTCCCGACTCCGGTTCTCAAGATGCGGGATTATTCCAAGGATGTCCGCGACGACGAGGGGTTCGAGGCCGGAGCACGTCAAGCTTACGTTGACCTGCTGACGTCAAGCTGGGCCATGAAGATTGGTCTGATCCAGTTTGATTGGATGGAGTCGCTTTCGCCCCGCACGAGTGACGCGGTGACAGCCCTGGACCTGAGATATGGTGGCTTTGATAGTGCCGGACAGATCATTGAACCTGTTGAGGCGTTTTCCGCGAACACGTCCGTCGGGTTTGGCAGTATCGAATTCATGGTCGTTCCCCGGGGGAAGCATCACCGCCTGCCCAAAGGTGAGAACGGTTACGGGTACGGCGAGAAAGTCAATCGACTTCTCGCCGGACTTGAGCGAGTTGTGAAGGGATCAGGATTGCGGGGCTCACTGGATACCAGCCTCAAGCACGGTACCATACCGGTCGATATTCCCAATGCCGAGTTTGGCGCGCGTTTCCTGAAGAGTGCCGGGGGAATCGATTTCTCGGCCTTTTCCTGGCGCGGGCACCAGCGGACTCCCGCGCTGGAGCTGTCTCTTTTTGAGTCGGAAGATTCCACGACATTGGCGCCGGCGTGGGAGTTGATGGCACAGGAAACTTACCAGCGGATGAATAGCTATGGCGTGTTTGCCTCATACGGTGGCGAGGCGGCGGTTCTCCGGCTGTTCAGTTTGTATGAGCCCGGCCGCAAACCTGGTGTTCTTCTTGATGACGACCTCGCGGCCCTGGTTTCCATGGGGACACCAGATCCGTCCGTGATTGTCGGTGATCGTGCTTACCGGAAAGGCGCCTTGGATGACCGTTTGCGCGCCGGGGGCGGGTTTGACTACGTCTTTTCCAGGCATTTGAAAATTTATTCTGAGGGTTACGTGACGGTTTCCCGCGTGACTGGGGTCACGGTACCCGGTGAGGGTGTTGAGGAAACATATCGTGACCACACTCTGACATTGCGCGTGACCAATGAGTCATTCAGTGATGTCTTGATCAGTTGCGACTCGACGATCACGGGGCCGGACCGTTCGTGGCTGGTGAACCCCGATGTCTCGATTGATTGGCGAACGGGTGACGCACAGCGGAACGGAAATTCATCCGAGGCGTCATGGAAGTTGTCGGTGGGCGGCTGGCTGGTTCAGTCCGAGTCCGACAAGTCGGCTCTGCGTATCCTGCGGGACGCGCGTCAAGTGTACTTGCGGCTCGCGACCTGGATGTAGGTTATTTCTCGTAAGTTACTTCCGGGCGGACGCTCGCCTCAAGCGATCATTGATGGCGAAGGCAATTCCCGTGTCATCAGCGCACGGTTCCCCGACGATGCATGACAGGGACGTGTCACCGTCGAGGCTGCGCATCGCCGCGAAGAGGTTCCGGGCGGCCTCAACAAGGTCGCCTTTCGGACTCAGCGACTCTACGCGGACGGGAACTCCAAGGGCGCTTTCCAGGGCTTTTTGATGCAGTTGGGGATTCCCTGAAGGCACAAGGTAGCCAACTTTTGTGAAATCCGGACAATGGGCTCGGACCTTGTCCCTCAAAGACGAGATGTTGGCGTCGTCTTTTCTCGTCAGTCCAGCGCTGGTGCCCGGAGGCATCAAGAGCAGGCCTTTGGCTGGCGCATAATGGGATTCCAGCATGCCAGGGGCGGGCATGGCCATTTGTGCGTCGTTGGCGGATTTGGTGCGAGGATCGTGGATCCTGACCTGGTCCGGAGAGGCTTTCAATTCGAATGCCAGGGCGTCTCGCAGGGCCTCGACACCAGTGCCGCCGGGGCGCAGGACCGTAAGGGAGCCGTCTTGTTCAACGGAGACGATGGTCGATTCAACTCCTACCTCACAACGTCCACCGTCCAGGACGGCCGGGATACGGCCATCAAGTTCATCGAGGACATGATCGGCGCTGGTTGGGCTGATGCGCCCAAACCGGTTGGCACTGGGTGCCGCCAACGGCAGCGCAAGGCGCTGCAGCAAGACCTGCGTCACCGGGTGATCGGGCATCCGGACGCCGACAGTCGGAAGCCCGCTCGTCACAACATCAGGTATGCGTGTCGATTTTGGGGCCACGATAGTCAGAGGACCAGGCCAAAACGCATTTATCAACGAATCAATGACCTGTTGTTGACGCGGACCCATCGCCTGGCCCGACAACACGCCTTCGTCGATCAGAGTGGCACTTGATTGCCAGGCGCGCGGGACGTGGACAATGAGTGGATCAAAAGCCGGGCGTTCCTTGGCGGCAAAGATCAAGGCAGCGGCGTGCGCGTCAAGAGCGTTGGCGGCAAGGCCATATACAGTCTCAGTCGGGATCGCGACGAGCTCGCCAGCGCGAATCAGCGCGATTGCCTTGTCGATGCCATGGGCGTCCGCGAAAAGTTTTTCGGTTTTGTAGCTCATTTGACGGCGCTGGCGATAGTGATTCGCACGTCACGCGAACCAAGGCCGACGGCTTCAGACAAACCCGTAAGGTCACCGGGCTGGTCCATCCCGCCGGCGCCATCAGTGTCGAGTCGTGCCTTGATCGTGAACGTCTGCGGCATGGCGCCTCGTGCGCCGGGCATCAGCTGCATGGTCTCCGGGGTCAGGACAAAATCAATGAATTTGCCTTTTGCGTCGTCGTTGAGGCTGAAACGCGCAGCGCCCAGGGGCATGCGCCCGCCATCCGCTGGCAAAGCCACAATATATAGGGTCCGGATTCCCTTGGCTGAGGCCTCAAGATCCGGGGTGATTGAGACTGTGCCGGAGGCGAAAAGTGGAGATTGTTGTCCAGTCATGAAAGCGGCGGAAATCGCGAGTCCGATCACGAGGAGCGCGCCGCCCAGGATCAAAGGGAGTTTGGATTTCTTGCTCATGGATCGCCTTTTTATCTGAAGTTGATTTTGTTCAGTGTTTGCAGCCAAAGCCGCAGGAATGAGCGGGTTTGGTCGTCACCGTGGCTTGCTGGCTGTCGTTGGAGACCCTGCCGCCGCCACTGGCGACAGAAATGGAAACGGGACTCATGACCTTTTCCAATTGGCAATTGCTGCTGGTGCAATCTTCGCCCCTGTCCGGAGTCGGGTCCGACATCCGGGCCTGGATTTCAAAGTCCTTGCCGCAAGTATGGCACTTGTATGCATAAATAGGCATAATCATTGTCCTTTTGGTGAATTTCGGGGGCGTGATTGTGAATCCCTGGCGAAATTCTGCCGCATGCTACCTGATTCCCGGCACATAAGAAAGTCCCCTAAAATGATCGGGAATAGGTTAAAATTTCCGGAAAAGTTCAAGAAACGTTTCCCAAACTGGACCGGACTGTTGCCGGTCACCTTTCCGGAGGTTCCATGCGATTCGATGCTTCCAGAACGATTTTTTCACTGGCTGTCGCCGCGCTAGTCTCCGCCCAAGTCGCGTTCGCCTCGCCGGTCGGCGACAGGGCCCACTACGACCTCGACCGCAACCCGTCCCGTACTTCCAGCATGATCATGAGTGGAAAGGTTGATGTCACCGTCGACGCCTACGTCCCGGGTCACAAGAGCGGTCCGGCATACGAATCCAGCATGGCATACGATTTCAATGTCCAGATGGTCGGTCGCAAGCAGGGAAGCCAGAAAGTCATGGTCCCGGCGGAATACTTCTCCCCGGAGTTCATGAAGAACTTGCGCGCGAACGGTTCCTTTATCGGCCCCGATTTCAAGGTCCGTCACGAGGGGTTCGTCGATGCCCGCACCATGGACGGGAACTTTTATCCGCACTGCGACAAGATCTTGATTTACGACGTTAAGACCTTTTCTGCGGAGGGCGGTCTCTTCTCTGTCGCGCGTGACATTCTTTCGATGGCTGCCGAGTCGCGCCTGGGAACACGTCAGGACGTGGAGAATCTGCAAGTCCGCGCCGCGATCTATGAAGGTGTTCCGGTACTCGGCGCGGTAAAACTTGATGTCAGCGGCATCGTTAGCGGATTCAATGTGAAGGCTGGTGGAGACTTCAAGGCAGGCGCCGGCGAAGAATAAGCCGCCAGGCTTTTGAGTCCAGATTCGAAATCAGTTCGTTCTCGATATCCCCGGCTGGAATCCAGTCGGGGATTTGTTTTGTTACTGTAGCCAGCGGACAAGGTAGCCCGGCTTTTTTGGCCGCCGGAACTTCCATCAAATGAACGTCGGCAGTGATCTTGTGTTTGGTGATGGAGTGCTTGAAGGATCCAACAAATGAGGAAGATAGCGGAGGACCCTCCGGGTCCTCGAAGTCATACCAGAATCCACGGGTGCCTTTCAGGAACTTTTGTTTTTCGTCCCGCCGGAACAATGCCACTTGATGATTTCCAGGCTGCTGCACGCGAATGCCCACAATCAGCCGCAGACGAACGTCTTCATACTTTGGTCGGATTTTCGGTGCCGGAGCCAGGTGCTGGGTCCGGGCTTTGCGCGCCTTGCATTGGCGGGAAAGAGGACAATGGCCACAGTCAGGGTTGGTCGGCGTGCAGACACGCTGGCCAAGTTCCATCATCGCCTGGTTGAAGTCACCGGGACGCGCTCGCGCCGCGGGATTTGCCATCATGTGTCCGGCCATTTCGCGATAAACCGGTTTTAATTCGGGCAGGTTCGGTGGCTGGCGGATGTCCCCAAGCCGGCAGAGCACTCTCTCGACATTTCCATCGATCACGGGGACGGGTACGTCAAAAGCGATGCTGGAGATAGCGGCGGATGTATATTCGCCGATCCCGGGCAGGGCTTTCCACCCGTCCTGGGTTCGGGGCCATATTGGGTTCCCATCACTGGATATTTCCACGATGACCTTGGCTGCCCGGTGTAGCATTTCGAAGCGTCGGTAGTAGCCCAAGCCCTTTACCAGAGGACGTACGTCGTCCTCGGTGGCTCTTGCCAGGGCGAACACGTCGGGAAATTTCGCGATGAAGCGATTGAACGCGGGGATCACGACCGGAATCAGGGTCTGTTGAAGCATGACTTCACTGACCCAGGTTCGCCAGGGATCGCGCGAAGTGGCCTGGTCGACCCGCCAAGGCAGTGAGCGCTTGTTATGGTCGTACCAGGCCAGAAGTCGCATTAATTGACGGATGGTTCGTGGGTCGTGGTTTGTGCTTGAGCGCGCTTTGCGGCAGGGCGCTTGCGAGCCGGAGCCTTGCGGGCTTTCGCGGTGGTTTTTTTCTTTGACTTGGCCGGCGCTTTCACGCCAAGGCGCGCGCGTACGTTTTTCTCAATGGCATCGAGGTCCAGGCCGGCCTTCTTGGCGTTCTTGCGCAAGTCGGAGAGGACGCGGTTCATCTGTGGCTCGATTTTCTTCAGGCGTTGTTCCACCATCTTTTCGATTTGCCTGCCGGTGGCCTTGAGGTTTTTACTGGTTGTGGCCGTGCGCAGTTTCTTGACGAGGTCGTCGCCTTCCTGTTTCAACGTTTTCTGGAGATGCGCCAAATCTTTTTGCAGTCTGCCAACAAAATCTTTCATGGAAACCCCCCAAATCGAAGTGAAAAATGATGATTCAGTTCCCGCCGGATTGCCCGTGCTAAAACGTTAAGGGCGATTGTCCGCAAGGTCAAGGCTGTGGCCGCTTGGAGCCGAAAGCAGGCGCGCGTTTCGAGAGGAACGCCTGCATTCCCTCGGAGGCCTCCCCAACCGGCCAGCAATGTGCGAACGCCGTCGATTCCGCACGCAACCCTGCTCCCAGTTCCATGTTGAGACTGTCCCGTACCAGCCGTTTACAGGTCCGCACGGCGTCCGGCGCAGCCGCCAGCAGGGCATCGACGAGGGCCGAGGTTTCAGCCTCCAGCCTTTCGACCTCCACGACGCGCGACACCAGTCCCGCGTAAAATGCCTCCTGAGCCTGCAGGGTCCGGCCACGCCCGGAGCAAATCATGTCCAGTGCAACAGGCAGGCCAACGCGACGGGCGAGCCGTTGCGTCCCGCCAAAACCCGGGACAAGCCCCAGATTCACTTCCGGTTGGCCGAATTTGGCGCTGTTTGTGGCCACGATGATGTCGCACGCCATGGCCAGTTCGCATCCGCCGCCCAAGGCAAACCCCTGGACTTTCGCCACGACAATTTGTGGCATGGATTCCATCAGGCTCGTGACATTTTGTCCGAGTTCAGCGAACGCAAGGGCTTCGGTCGTGGTGAGCTGTTGGATCTGCGCGATATCCGCCCCGGCAACAAAGGCCTTCTCGCCGGATCCCTCTAAAGTGACCACCCGGATTTCCTGCGACTTGGCGACCGTGGAGAGTACGGCAAGAAGTTCCGTCAAGACCGTCTTGTTCAGGGCGTTGAGAACGGTTGGCCTGTTGATGATGATACGGACAACCGCGCCATGCGTGGTTGTCTCGACAAGCAGGGTTTCGTAAGTCTTGTTGATGTCCAATTGCACTTGAGGGTCCTCTCAGTAGGTGTACACGCCACGCTTTGTCTTGCGACCAAGCCAGCCAGCTTCGACGTGTTTCACCAGCAGTGGTGATGGCCGGTAGCGCGGATCTCCCAGCCCCTCGTGCAGGACGCGCATGATGGCAAGGCAAGTGTCCAGCCCGATGAAGTCAGCCAAGGTCAAAGGTCCCATGGGCTGGTTGGTTCCCAGCTTCATGCCCTTGTCAATATCCTCGGCCGAGGCGACTCCTTCCATGAGAGCGTTGAAGGCTTCGTTGATCATCGGCATCAGGATCCGATTGACTACGAATCCGGGGTAATCCGCGCTGCGAGATGTTTCCTTGCCCAATGCGTGCGCGAGTTCGAGGATGCGCGTTGTCGTCTCGTTTGACGTGGTGAGCCCCGGGATGATTTCCACCAGCTTCATCAGCGGGACCGGGTTCATGAAGTGCATCCCGATGAAGTTGGCTGGACGTGTCGTCGTAGCCGCCAGGCGGGTGATCGGGATCGAGGATGTGTTGCTGGCAAATACGGCGCTGGCCTGGGCGATCTTGTCGAGTTTCTGGAAGACCTCAACCTTGACCCGCTCGTTCTCTGTAATGGCCTCAATGATGAGGTCGCACCCGGCGAGCGCCTGCATGTCATTCTTGAACAACAGGGACTTGAGCGCACCATCCCGTGCAGCGGCGGTGATGACGTCCTTGCTGGCCAGTTTCTCCAGGGAGGTTGTGATCCCCGCGCGGGCCTTTTGCAGCTGGTTGTCGCTGATGTCTACCAGGGTTGTCTGTAATCCGTGGGTCGCGCAAACCTGCGCGATTCCCGCGCCCATTTGTCCACCGCCAACGACCCCTACCGACTTGAATCCGGCAATTTCAATTCCCATCTGTGTGAACCTCATGCAAAGTGCGAAAATCGTCGCTGATTTCGATCGTGGATATTAGATGAACAGGCCCTAAATGCAACAAATTGACGATCTGGATGCCGAGGCAATCCTCGCGCGCCACAATTTGAATCATGGCGCGCCGGATGAGCTTTCCGGGGGCTGCGCGGCGAGGCTGCTGGACCTGTTGCTGTTCAGCGCCGCGCATCCTGATGACCCGGGGGACAATGTTTTTCTTGGCGGCCGCGGGTCCATCGCCTTGTTCGGGCTGAAGCGACATGAGTTGCCGTTGGGTCGCGTGCTGGCAATGCGATTTGATGGCGAGCCTCCGTCACGGTTGATCCCCGAGGCTGTCTGTGGCGTCGCAGGAATTCTGTCGTACGACGATCTAATGATGACGGCTTACCAGGAGCAAGACGCGGTCCAGGAAAATTTTCGTCCTGGCTTGTCGCGTGCCTTTGCCATTCATTCTGGCGTCTTGTTCGACCGTGAGAGAAAGAGGGCTGGCCTCGCCGCCGCCTGGGGACATGGCCGGATCGCGCTGGGATATCTGGATGAACGCCTCGACCGTGTCCGCGAGTTGGTCGAGGGTCGCGAGTGGGAAACCTGGGAGCCCGTGTGTGTTCCGGATACGAGCGACGAAGGGTACCTCGCCAGGGCCAGCAGTGTCGTCGACTCGATCCGTGACGGGCGTTTTTACCAGCTGAACCTGTTGCGGTATTTCAAGATCACGGGAATTCCCCCGGGGGGATGGCCAGAGCGCAGGATCGAGCGCGCGGGCGGAGCATGGTCCGCAATGATGGATACGGGAAGCGTTGGCCCCGCGGGCGTCTTCCGCGTGGTTTCATTCAGTCCCGAGCAGTTTGTGTCCGTGAAGGGTGGAATCATCGAAACCTACCCCGTCAAAGGGACCATCGCGCGTGATCCGGACCCTTCCCGGGACGCTGCCAACGCCAGGGAACTCCTGTCCAGCGCCAAGGACCTTGCTGAATTGCACATGATTGTCGATTTGATGCGCAATGACTTCAACCGGATTTGTGAATCCGGATCGGTGTTGGTGCCGGTACCGCAAGAGTTGCGATCACATGCCAATGTCCACCATTTGCACGCGACGGTCAGGGGAATCCTGCGACCTGGAACGACTCTGGCTGGTTTGATCGGGGCGGTGTGTCCGGCTGGTTCCATCACAGGAGCCCCCAAGATCGAAGTGATGAAGGCGATCGCGCGAATCGAGGGGCGCCAGCGCGGTTTTCAAATGGGTCACGTATTTCACTGGCGTCCGGACGGCAGTTTTGACTCGTCCGTCTTGATCCGGACTTTGACCGGGACACGTTTGTCGAACGCGGATGTCCGGTATGAATTGGCGGCTGGAAGCGGTATCGTAGTGCATAGCGATCCGGAAGCCGAGATGGCCGAAATTGAGGCGAAAGCCCGGGTCGCGACCGCCCGGTTGCGAACCTTGAGTCCATAGCGGTCAAATGTTGACTTTGCGTTGACGCATTGAACTTTATTTTCCTGTTCGAGAGTCCTCTTTCATGGCTGCACAAAGATCGAGAGGGATACCTCTGGCCCTGAACCTGAAACTGGGCCGCCGTGTGCGAAACGTCGGACGCATGGCGCAGATTGTCAATGTATTCGCGCGGCATGGTTTCTGGACGTTCATTCGTGAATCGGGACTGGATCGCTGGTTGACTCCAGATCAATTCCGGAAGGCGCAGGCTGAATCGACCGTGGAGCCAGCTCCGGTTCGCGACATGGAATTGCCGGAGCGTTTGCGCAGGGCGCTTGAGGAGCTTGGGCCAGCGTTCGTGAAACTGGGCCAGGTGCTGGCGGTGCGCGAGGACTTGTTGCCACCGGAATACCTGACAGAACTCAGGAAGCTGCACACGCAGGTGGAACCATTGCCATACGCGGTCATCCGCCAGCGACTGCAGGAGGAACTGGGGCCGTACAAGCTCGCAGACTTCGTTGAGATCAATCCGGTGCCCCTGGCGGCAGGTTCCATTGCCCAGGTGCACCAGGCAAGGTTGGCGTCTGGCGAGGACGTGGTCATCAAAGTCCAACGTCCTGGGATTCAACAGCAGATCGAGACCGATCTGCAACTGATCGAGACCTTCGCGTCAATCATCGAGAAATACTCTGCCGATCTGCGATCGATTCGTCCGTCGACGATGGCCGCGGAATTGAGCCGGGCGATGTCCAGTGAACTGGATTTCATTCGAGAGGCAGGCAGCACGAGCAAGTTCGCGGCCAACTTCAGGTCGGTTGAATACGTTGTGATTCCTGAGGTGTTCTGGGCCTACACGACTCCACGAGTCTTGACGATGAGTTACCTCAAGGGGACATCGCCTTGGGACAAGTCCGAGATTCAACGGCTTGGGCTGGATCCTGTACTTCTCGTCGAGCAGGGACTGGAGATGTTCCTCAAGATGGTGTTCGTGGACGGTTTGTACCACGGTGACCTGCATCCCGGGAATTTGCTGGTTCTGCCCGAAAATCGTGTTGGCGTGCTCGATTTCGGCCTGGTTGTCCGGATCTCAAGGACAACGCGTGAGCACCTGGCGGGACTTCTGGTTGCTCTGGTCGCCGAGGATTTTGAGCGGATGGTCCAGCATTTTGTCGAGTTGTCCGAGCCGTCTCCTGACTTTGATCTCGAGGGTTTTCAGCACGATATCGCGAACGCGGTGGCTCCCTTTGTCGGTTTGCGCCTGAAAGCGATCCGATCCGGCGGTGTTTTGTTTGACCTGGCGCGCATTGCCGCGCGTCACGGAGTTCCAATGCCTCAGGAACTCATCATGTTTATCAAGACCCTCGTTTCGTTTGAGGGCATCGGGCTGCATTTGAATCCCGATTTCGATATTTTCTCGACCTGCGAGAAATTCACCTCAAAGATCGTGAAGGACCTGTACTCCCCGGAGAAACTGCGCGATCAGGCCATTGTTCTTGCGAGGGACGCCGCCGCGTTGTTGCGTCACGCGCCATTGCAGTTGCGGCGCTTGCTCAAGGCCGCGCTTGATGGGGACCTTCGCGTTCAGATCGATAGTGAGAGCGTCGAGATTCTCGCCGAAGTCCTTGACCGGACGTCGGCACGTTTGGCGCTGGGATTGATCTCTTCCGGCTTGTTCGTCGCGGGAGGAATCATGGCTCACGCCACGCACGGCCGGACGATGTTTGGGATTCCTGTACCCGCCTTGCTGGCGATCGTGGCGGGCACAGGGTTGGCATTTCTGGTGGTCGTGTCGATCCTGCGAAAGCGTTCCCTTTTTTAAGGGATCTTCGTTACGGATTGAATGCCTCGTGAGAGCCGTGGCGATCGACGTTCAGGATCAGGATCATGCCGGTGGCTGAGCGGGCACCGCGAACCGTTTGTTCCACATCGATGAAAACCGGGTCAAGCTGCATCGAGCAGACTCGCGTGCCTTCCACCGGACTTTTTTTGATTTGGGCATGGACGACAAGGTCTTCACCGATCTTCTTGATTTTCAGTTCTGCCGTTCTGCCGGCTGCGTCGCAGCGATTGAATCCCAGCTCAACCCGGCCCTTGATGACCCATGCGAAGTAGTCGGGATTGATGCCCCCCATGGTCTTGCTGGTCTCGAGCTCCTCGATGACGGCGCTCTTTTCGGATAACTTTTCGATGGCTGGACTTTGATGGACGCCAGCGGCGATTGCCGTGTTGGACGTGGTGACGAGGGTGGAGACGAGGGTGATGACGAGGGCTGCGATCTTGTTGGCTGACATGGGTTTCTTTCCTTTGCCTTGCTGTGGTTTTTTTGTTTCTGGCTTCGAAACGGCTCAGCTCGAAGACACGCGGCTTGTAACCCGGGTTAAAATAAAAGTGTTAGACTTGGCCGGCCAGTTAATAGAAGTTTCCCCGATTTTATGGAGCTAGACGGTGCGGAGAGGGTGGAGATCAAGCTTCATGGCTCCGATTTTATTGGTTTTTCTATTTTTTCCCGGTCTTGCTGCGGCGGAGGTGATGTTTCCCTCGCGGGACGGTGTCGTGATCAATCCGGCCGGGATGCTTTTTGACGGCGAGGGGTTCACCGGGCTGTCTTTTCTGAGGTGGACGCAGGATTCGCAAGGGGGGCAGAGGGGTGATGTCGGCGCTTCGTTGAACTCCAGCAATTACGTCGCAGCTCTGTCGATACTGAGTCAGGACCTGGGGCCTCGCACTTTCGGAGCCCGTATTGGATTGTCCCTGGCGAACGAAGTTCACGACGATGATGGGCAACTGGGTTTGTTGACGGAGGATGGCGAGGCACTGCAATACCCGTTGGACTATCGGTCAGAGAGTTCCACGCGGGATCTCACGATCCTGTTTGGTGCGCGGCCCTTGGATTCCCTGACGATCGCGGCCCATTTGATCGCCTCCGCGCAGCAAACCAAGTCCACGGCCGGCAAGTCGACCGTGAGAGACGGTAGCCTCCAGTACAGTCAACTCCAATGGTCCGCGGCGTGGCGCGTCCCGGGAGACGAGGGGCATGAGATCGAGATCGCGTATCGACCGAGGGTTCAGCGGGATGAGGGCACTGACGGTTCCATTGATCAGGAGAGGGTTTTCAAGATCGGGTATTCTCGGGCGTTTCCCCGGGTTTTTCCATACATGAGCGTGGGATTCGCGCTGTCATGGCACGACTACTACCGGATCGATCAACGCCTGGATACCAAGGCATCTTATGATTTCTCGGTTGAAAAATTGGTTGATGATAACCTGTTCGGTCTGGACTGGTCCTGGCAGCCGGCTTTTTACGCTACGACGGATTCCGTCAGTCCAGCGACCGTCGGTCAGAGTCTGTGGGGACTGCGTCACACGCGTCGCTGGGCCATGGGTAGCGACCACGTTTTTGATTCGATATTCGGAATTGTCCATGGGCCGCGTACCAGTCGCAGTGAATCGGATAACGGAAAAACCTGGGACGCGACCGCGGGGTCGATCTTCGGTTTACGCCTCGGGGCCCGCTATTACTTTTGACGGCTTAATTTGACCCATACGTAAAGCAACCAGATGGCGACGGCGATCAGGCCGGTGGCCAGGCCTATCCAGAGCCCCAGAATGTTCATCCCACGCCCGAAGCATAGCCACAGCCCGATGGGCAGGCCGAGCAAATAATATCCGAGCAGGTTCGCGTGCATGGATGCCGCGGTGTTGCCGATACCCCGCAGGGCACCGGTCGCCGCAACCTGTATCCCGTCAAAGACCTGGAAGATCCCCATGTACATCAGGCATGAAACGCCGAGTTTGAAAACATCGGGGTCAGACGTGAAGCTGCCGTAGATGAAATCAGGGAAAAGCAGCATGGCAAGGCTGCTGATCGTCATGATCCCGGCGCCTAGGTAGATGCCCGACCATCCTGCGCGGCGAGCCCCGTTGGGGTCACCCTCGCCAATCCGGTGACCAACCATGACGGAAGTGGCCTGGGAGATCCCGAGGGGAAACATGAATGTGAACGACGCGATCCGCAGAAGGACCTGGTGGGCTGCCGTGGCCTGGGCACCGAGCCGCGTAATGACGATGGTGGAAAGCGAGAACGCGCCAACTTCGGCGGCGGCCTGTGCCGCGGCCGGTATTCCGAGTTTGAAGATGTGCGCGAATGTCTCGCGATGGGGCGACCATGCGTCCCGGAATGTACGGACGAGCAGGCCCCGGTAGGCCCAGCTGGAGTATATGAGGATCGCAATCACCATGCAGGTGCGGGCCATCAGGGTTGCGAGCGCCGCGCCCTTGGCTGCCATGGGCTGAAATCCATAATGGCCGAGGACAAGTGCCATGTTGGCGAAGTAGTTCACGACATTCCCGCCGAGAATGGTCACAGCCATGGCAAGTGGGCGTTTCCGGGCCTGCCAGAAGGAACTCATGATGTTGATCGTGATCACCAGGGGAAAGCTGAACAGGATCGTTTGAAGGAAATCCCGTGCCGGTACCAGCATCTCACTGCCGATACCCATTTCCGGCAGGAAAAGGCTCACGATCCAGAGAATTGACATGCCCGCCACGGATAGGGCCAGACCTGTGACGAGACCATGAAGGAGCAGGTTATGGGCGTCCTTCACGTGCCCGGCGCCCAGTTTTCGAGAAAGCATGGAGTCCAGTGGCAGGACGGCGGCAGAGACTGTTACTGTCACAAACCAGAACAGGGCGCCACCCGTACCAACTCCCGCGAGGGCGGTGGCCCCGACCTGGCCGATGATCAGCGTGTCAACAATTTCCATCATATAAAGGCCCACCCGGCTCATCACGACCGGAACGGCAAGGCGGGTCAGTTGGGTCAGTTGATGGAAACGTGAATGTTTCATGGACATAGTGAAACAGTCTCAATCGGTGATGGCAAGCCTGCTATGTTATAAGATCGGGACCGGAGGCAATTGAAATGTTCAGTGATAGTGAAATTTCCAGGCACATGCGTTTTCAAGTCGTGGAAGACGGCGAGCCACTGCCGCCAAAGGCGGTGTTTCAGGAAGGCATCAGACGCGCTCCCGTGCGTCCGATGCGTCTTGATCAGCAAGACGTTGAGTTGGCCTTGAACAACGCGCTGCGTTACATACCACAGAGCCATCATGCTGAGATTGCTCCCGAGTTCCTTGAGGAACTGATGACCCGCGGACGGATCTACGGATACCGGTTCCGGCCCCAAGGCGCGATCAAGGCCAAGCCGGTAAGTGAGTATACGGGCAGTTCCCTTGAGGGCCGGGCTCTGCAACTCATGATCGATAACAATCTGGATTTCGAGATCGCGCTGTATCCATACGAACTTGTGACCTACGGCGAGACTGGTCAGGTATGCCAGAACTGGATGCAATACCGCCTGATCAAGAAATACCTGGAGCAAATCACGTCCGACCAGACTCTGGCGATCTATTCAGGTCATCCAGTCGGGGTTTTCAAGAGCCACGAGATGGCGCCGCGGGTGATCACAACCAACGCATTGATGGTCGGAATGTATGACAATCCTGAGGCGTGGCATCGCGCAGCCGCGATCGGTGTCGCCAACTACGGCCAGATGACAGCGGGTGGATGGATGTACATCGGGCCACAGGGTATCGTGCATGGGACTTACAACACGGTCATGCTGGCGGGACGCATCAAGCTGGGATTGAAGGAATCAGAGAATCTGGCCGGGCGGCTGTTTGTGACCAGCGGCCTCGGGGGGATGAGTGGAGCCCAGGGCAAGGCGATCGAGATCGCCGGGGGAGCCGGGATCATCGCGGAGGTGGATCCTTCGCGCATCGAGACGCGGCGCAGTCAGGGCTGGGTGAGTGAAGTCGTCACGACACCGCAAGCGGCCTTTGCCGCGGCTGCAAAGGCGATGAAAGAAAAAAAAGGCAGGGCTATCGCGTTTCAAGGGAACGTGGTGGACTTGCTCGAATACGCCGTGGCCAATCATGTCCACATCGACTTGCTGTCCGACCAGACCAGCTGTCACGCGGTGTATGAGGGCGGTTATTGTCCGCAGGGCGTTGCTTTCGAGGAGCGTACGAGGCTGCTCGCGGATGATCCGGTGACGTTCCGCAAGATGGTTGACCGGACATTGCAAAGTCACTACGCGGCAGTGAAGGCACTGACCGCGCGTGGAACTTATTTTTTCGATTACGGCAATGCGTTCATGAAGTCGGTGTTTGACGCTGGCGTCAAGGAGATCGCGAGGAATGGTCGCGATGAGCGCGATGGATTCATCTTTCCCAGTTATGTCGAGGACATTCTGGGTCCCGAATTATTTGACTACGGTTATGGCCCGTTCCGCTGGGTTTGCCTGAGCGGAAAGCCGGAAGATCTGCAAAAGACGGACCTTGCGGCCGCGGAAGTGATCAAAGGCCTGCGTCCGGAATTGCGATATCAGGACCGGGATAACTTGCAATGGGTGCTGGACGCCGCGAAGAACAAACTGGTCGTCGGATCCCAGGCCAGGATCCTTTACCAGGACGCCGCCGGGCGTCGGGCGATGGCGTTACGGTTCAATGAGATGGTCAAGCGTGGCGACGTTGGACCCATCATGCTGGGCCGCGACCATCATGACACGGGCGGGACAGATTCCCCTTTCCGCGAGACGTCCAACATCAAGGACGGGTCCAACATCATGGCCGACATGGCCACGCAAATTTTTGCCGGAAACGCGGCCAGGGGCATGACTCTTGTGGCCTTGCACAACGGCGGTGGCGTCGGGATCGGAAAATCGATCAATGGTGGATTCGGAATGGTGCTTGACGGCAGCGAGCGTGCCACGAAAGTCGTCGATATGGCCATGACATGGGACGTCATGGGTGGTGTGGCTCGCAGGAACTGGGCGCGTAACCAGAACTCGATGACCACATGCATGGAGTTCAATCGTGAATACGATGGGCGGCAACATGTTACGCTACCATATGAGGCGGACCCGGGCCTTGTGAAGGGCCTGGTTTCCAAACGTTTTGCACAGCGGGCAGGAAGTTGAGGCCAGCGCGCGATGTCGTCGAGTGAAGCAGCAAAAGACGCCCAGAAAGAACCGGCCGAACTCCTCGGGGGTATTCCACGGAGGATTGTCATCGTTGACGACGAGAGGCCCGTCTTGATGGCGTTGGAACGCGCGTTCTTTGATGTCGGCACCAAGGAGGTCATGTGCTTTGAGGATGGCGGGTCGGCCGCGAGGGTCATCGCGAGTGGCGCGGCAGTGGATGCTTTCATCCTTGATTGGCGCCTTCCTGATTTCGGCGGTCTTGCTTTGCTGAATCGCGTCAGGGCCCAGGTCGCGTATGACCGTACGCCAGTGCTGGTGCTTTCGGGGTTCCTGGACAAGCGGGATTTCCGGATGGCCGCGGAGTTCCCACTGCTGGCTCTCGTGGAGAAGCCGTCTCATGCCAATTATGTTTTCAAAAAGCTGGGGGAGTTGTTCCGGGAGAGAGATTACTTCGACAAGGAGGCCATGACCCTCGCCGCGGAGATCCAGGCTCTTGTGCCGCGCGCGAATTTCATCGATGAACGCTGGGAAAACCTTCGCTCCAGGTTGCGGGATGCCCCGCGCCCGGCTCCGGTTTACTTCACGGCCATCCGTCTGTTGCAGCGCCGTCAGATGGACAAGATGGCCGACATCCTTTTGCAGGACTTGATCAACCTGGATCCGGACTGCGCGGTGGCGTTAATTGAACTCGGCCGGAAGAAGATTGCCGTTGGCGACCTTGATTCCGCGGGGACGTTGTTGCAGCGAGCCGCGCTTCTGGCGCCCCGAAACCTGGAGAGATTGTGCCTGCTGGGCGATGTCCAGATCCGCATGATGCGGGGGCCGGACGCCAAGAAGACGTTTACCGAGGCGAATGCGATAGACCCGAAGGATGAGCGTGTCGTGACAGGCCTGGAGGTTGCTACGAACATGGAGCGGCATATGCGCGAGGTGGATCCATCGCACCTTGGTGGTTCCCTGGTGGCATTGCTCAATGGGATCGGCGTCATCATGGTGCGTCAGGGCAGGATGGAAGAAGGTGTCCATCACTATCGCTCGGCTCTGCGTTTCGCGGACCAGGATTCGGACTGGGTGCGTCTGGGTTTCAACCTTGGCCTGGCGTACATGCGATGGCAGAAACCCCTCGATGCCTCGATCTGGTTCAAGAGGGCCTGGGAACGTTCGAAGGGGACATTTCTCAAAGCCCAGAAAATGTTCGAGGAAGCCATGTCGGAAGTGCGCAGGCTTGGAATTCCTGTGGCGGTGCGGACGGATCCTGGGAACGAGGGAGAGTATGTCCAATTGCCAGATGTGCCTATCAACCCGGGTGGCCAGGCCGGCAAGAAGGACTCCGGCGGTTCGATGGATGACACCGGGGGCCAGGACGCGACGAGTCGCCATGGATCTGAGTCCCAAGGGGGGCGAAGCCTTCCTCCGCCTGAATTTCCCGCTGATTTGCTGGCTTGGGACAAGATCCGCAAGACCCTTCGCACGGTCAGGATTCCGGAGCCGGAATTGTTTGTCGAGGCTGGGCTCCAGGATTTCCGCACGGATCATGTCGCGTACGGTGGTCTTGTCGGCGACAAGCGAGTCTGCATACTGATCCCGAAGTCGGTGATTCCCGACCAGGTGATCCAGATGGACGAGTTCGAGGCCCGCGAGGCCGGAGTCAAGGCGCTGCGGCGAACGCGAAAGGCATGGGCGCTCATGTGGCCAGTGGGCAGTTGATCACTTCTTGAGCCGGCCTTTTCTGTTTGCCAGCAGGAATTTAAGGCTGGCGCGCGCGGCACGGTGCGAATATCCAAATCGTTTTTCAAGTTGCGTGTAACCGGTCATCGCGAGGGACCGGTCCTGGTCAGACAGGGACTTCTCGTCGGGCATTCCGATCGCGAGCATTGCCCTTTGCGCTGCCTCGATGACTTTTGATTTTTCCTCGTAATAATGGTCCTGCGCCTTGCGCAGGAAGTCAGGAAATATCGTCGCGATGTCCATTTTCGCGGAGGGATTCTCGATCTTCCAGGCAGCAACCCTGCCGAGGACGCTCTCGCGATGTTTCTCCGCACTTCCAGAGATGCCCAACACTTTTTCGAGCTCCCGCATCAGGTTCTGGTTGGCGGGCTCATAAGACGACGTCTTCGGATTGTGGATTTTCTCTTTCTTTATCTCGGCCACAATATTCTCGACGTATCGCTGAAGCAGATGCTCGTACTGCTGTTCTTCGACCAGGGTCAGAGACGCAAGGAGCTCGGTTTCGAAGATGTCGGCGAATTCATCCTGGACCATTTTCACAAAGAGGGGGGCATCGTGGTATTTTCCGCGCGGCTCGAACTGGAGAAAGTCATAGACGGAACGGTCCTTCACAAGGTTTTCCAGTTCCCGGAAGACATCCGTCGGGCCGACCATTCCGTCGCGTGACGTTTGCGCCGCGCGATACAGAATCTGCCTGACTTCCCTCGGGGAAGCGCCAAATCGGCCCTCATAAACGACGGATCCATTTGATTCGGCCATGATCTGGTTGCGCAATTCCTGGAGTTGGTGATCATCGCTCGATTTGATGCCAGCCAATGGTTGCCCCTCATACAACCTGATCTTGTTGCGCGGATCGAGTTTGACCACGGCGCCGCGGATTTGGGCTTCGTAAACCTCGGGATCAGGTTGTTTCAGGCGTGTCATGACCGCCCAGACACAAAGCATTTCAATCGTGTGGGGCAGGATCTCATATGATTTCTGCAGTGCCGCGCGGTCAGTATCATAGATGCGCGCCTCCTGCGAAGGCCGCAAGAGGTACGGAACCTTGATGAACTCAAAGCGTCCTCGGAATGAACTGAAATCCGGAATAGTTTTGAACGCGTCAAGGTGTTTCTCGTTGCTCGTTGCGACGAAAATCACGTCAAGCAGAGCTGTCGCTGAAGGGAGCGAAACCATCCCGCGCTCAATCGTGGAAAGCAGGTACTTGAATGTCTCGACCGGACGCTTCAAGAGATCGGAGAACTCAAGGATGCCGCGATTGGCCTCGATGAGCTCGCCTTGCGCCTCATAAAACCTGATGTTCTGCAGGACTCCGGGAAGGTTGGCGAGGTTCTTGTCCATCGTCAGTTGTTTTTCCTGAGCGTCCATTGACATCTGCGGTTCGACGGTTGAAATGCCGACGCGGTACTGGCGTGAATAGAAGAAACGCTCGATCTGTACATGGCGCAGGACCTTGGCGGAGTCACCGTCATACGCGTTGAGCAGGTTCTCGTAGATCTGCTGGTTTCGTTTCGATAGGCCGCCGAGAAGGATGTGCGGTGGGAGGTCAACCTCCCCCGGCGCACATCCTTCGAGCGCTGAAATCCAGTTGCGCAACCAGGTTTCCCGGATGGGCATCGGTATCAGGTAGATCGGATTTTCCTTGAATTCAGACACGAGTTTCGACGCGATCTCGGATTCATCCAGGAGCGCGTAGGATGCCGGGCCGGAATCCTCCATCGCTGTCTTGGCAAAGCCGATCGGTCCCGATTCGCCTCGAAGTTTGGCTGATGAGGACTTGTCCACCGGGAAAACCCAGTTGAAACGATAGACAGCTCCCTCGTCCAGCTCGCTGTACACCTGCATGGCATGGGCGATCGATTCGATGGTCGAGGTTTTGGCCGAACCGTTCGGGCCGTGCAGCATGATCAGCTTGTTCGTGACGCCCTGCCTGACGAACGCCTGGAGGATATTGTAAAAATCCCTTTGGAATGGCTCGCCCCCGATGATGGGAATGTGACGTTCGGTTCCGAGGTCGAAAATCTTGAAGCGGCCCGCGATCTCGCCCGAGGTTCCAAAGTATTCGAATATGTCTCTCAGATAGGTAGCGCTGTTGCGGATGAGCGCGCGTGGAGACTTTTGCACAAGAGCGAGGTAGTCGGCGAACGTCAGCAGGCTCTTGCGCTGTTTGAAGAGTGACTTGCTCGAATCAGAGAAAGAGTGAAGAAGGGTGTCGACCCTGGCATGGGTACCAGAGGGGTACAGATCGGTCTGGCGATTGTCGTTAGGTGCCATCCAGGCGGTCTCCCAAAGCGGATTGCCTTCTCCCCTTGTTTAAAGATATCGGAACGTTCGAGGCCTGTCATCAATGGGGGTCCAGATATCCCATGAGGCTGCCATGACAGGCATCCTTCAAATGTGTTATCTTTTTACCAATAACTGACGGCAACTGACGCGGATGTGGCAGCCTTCGTTCCTTCGGTCTCATTCTCCAAGGCGAGGTCTATGAAAAAAGTTTTTATCCTCGATACAAACATCCTTCTCAACAACCCTGACAGCATTTTCAAGTTCGATGACAATGACGTAGTCATCCCGATCTCGGTGATCGAGGAAGTGGACAAGTTCAAGAAAGACCTCAGTGAAACGGGGCGCAACGCGCGTGAGGTTTCCAGGATCCTGGACCGTCTGCGGGAAAAGGGAACCCTCTCGTCAGGCATCCGGTTGTTCGACGAGAAGGAAGAGTCAGGCAGCTTGTTTGTGTATCTTGGCCACAACATGAACGTCCTTCCGGATGTCCTGGCCGACAATACAGACAATCACATCCTGTCGATCGCCTTGACCCTGCAGAAGCAGTTTGGCGACGGGCGGAAGGTCAGCATCATCACCAAGGACTCCAACCTGCGTATCAAGGCCGACGCCTTCGGGATCGCGGCGGAGGACTTTGAGGCGGACAAGGTTGATATCTCTCACCTGTACTCCGGATATCGCAACGTCAAAGCGCCGTCGCAATCCATCAACGAATTCTACAACCGGCGCGAGATGAAGGCGCCGGTACCGGACTTGTATCCCAATGAATTTGTCATTCTTGAGGATCAGGACGACTCCAACCAGTTCGTTTACGGGGTTTTTGACCCGCAAGGTGAGGTTGTCCGGATGCTGGAGCCACACTCCGAAGGTGTGTGGGGCATTTACCCGCGGAATATTGAGCAGACCTTCGCCCTTGAGGCGCTGCTCGACGACAACATCAAGCTGGTCACGCTCAGCGGTGGCGCGGGGACGGGAAAAACGCTGATGGCGATTGCTGCCGGGCTCTCCAAGACCACGGACGAGGACGAATATCACAAGTTGCTGGTGGCGCGTCCCATTTTCCCGCTCGGCAAGGACCTCGGTTTTCTGCCCGGAGACCTGGACGAGAAATTGAATCCATGGATGCAGCCGATTTTTGACAATCTGGAATTGTTGCTCGGCGGTGGTGCCGGGGGACGGCATAAGCGATTCGGAAAAGGTTATCAGGAACTCATCAACCAAGGCATGCTGCAGGTCGAGCCTTTGACATACATCCGCGGACGCTCGTTGCCGCACCAGTATTTCGTCGTTGATGAGGCCCAGAACCTGACGCCGCATGAAATCAAGACGATCCTTACGCGCGCCGGTGAAGGCACCAAGATTGTGCTTACCGGGGATCCTTATCAGATCGACAATCCGTATATCGATTCCGAGAACAACGGATTGACATACGTCATTGAACGGTTCCGGAATGCCAAGGTCGCAGCCCACATTACGTTGCAACGAGGTGAGCGCAGTGAGCTGGCAACCCTGGCGGCGTCATTGCTTTGACCAGTGGCCCGGCGGATCCGCGATTGTAATCAGAGATCCGCGATTGCCGAGATAACTTCGTCCGTGTGGCCATCGACCTTGACCTTGGGCCAAGCCGACGCGATACGGCCTTCCTTGTCGATCAGGAACGTGGCTCGCTGGATCCCCATGTAAGTCCGGCCGTACATGTTTTTCTCCACCCAGACCCCGTATTTGCGGGCTACTTCATTTTGTTCGTCAGCGGCCAGGGTGAACGGCAGGTTGTATTTCTCCTTGAACCGGTCGTGGCTGCGGACCGGGTCGGGGCTGACGCCGATGATCGCCGTTCCTGTCGCCGCGATGCGTCCATGATGATCCCGGAAAGAGCAGGCCTCCGTGGTGCAGCCAGGCGTGTCATCCTTTGGGTAAAAGTACAGGACGACGTTGTGATTCCCGCGGAACGACGACAGCGAGACTTGCCCGCCTCCATTTGATGGAAGAGAGAAATCCGGCGCCAGATCACCCAGGGTGGGCATGTTCAGGTTGGACGCGCCAGCGGTTGCCGGAGTTTTTGTCCGGGGCTTTGTTTTTTTGGTCGTCGCCTTTTTTTTCGCAGGTTTTTTCTTGACGGTTTTTGTCCGGGATTTCTTTTTAGCGATCATGGACTGCACTCCTTGGATTGAGAATAAAAAAAACCGGCTCAGTGAGCCGGCTTCTTTTCCGCTGCCTGCTGCAGCTCGAGTTCAATTTCGATTTTTACCTCTTCCCCGACAACAACGCCACCAGTCTCAAGGACCTTGTTCCAGGTGAGGCCGAAATCCTTGCGGTTGATCCTGGTGCTGGCGCTGAGGCCACGTTTCATGTTGCCCCATGGATCCTTGAATGCCTTGGTCGGGCCTTCAACCTCAAGGGTAACGGGCTTGGTGACATCACGGATTGTGAGGTTGCCCGCCACTTTGAGCCCGTCCTTGCCGGCCTTGCTTACTTTTGTTGAGACAAACTTGATTGCCGGGAACTTCGTCGCGTCAAAGAAGTCCGGGCTGCGCAAGTGTTCGTCACGCTTGGCATTGTTGGTATTGATCGTCTTGGTGTCCAGTGTCGCCTCAACCGTCGACTTGGTGATGTCCTTGTCGTTGATGTCCAGCTTGGCATCGACTCCGGTGATGTCGCCATTCACCGTGGCAACCATCATGTGCTTGACCTTGAAGTGGGCGGCTGAGTGAGACTGGTCCGTGACCCATACTTCCGACAAGGCGGGCGTGGACAGGCCGGCCAGTGTAAAGCCGGCAATCAGTGCGTTCGTGACGATTTTCATTCAGGGTTCCTTCCGTGGAATGTCAGTGAGACTTCAGTGGGATGCGAAATCCCACGATGATCCGCAGTTTAGTTCAAGGGGATCCTTATAGCAAAGACCTGACCAGGACTTTTTTTCCCATCCACTCGGAAAGGAACTGGGAGGCGTGCTGGTTGGTCATGGTCGACAAGTGGCCCAGCAGCGCCTCGTTGACCTTGCGGCGGCGGGTGAACCATAGCAAGGCAACGGCCTTGTCCGCATGAAGGTACTCTCGCCACTCATAGTCTCGCGCGTTCCTTCTGGTCCGGAATTCCACCACGTGCGAGCAGTCTGAGAAAGCCTTGCCTTGCTCATCATCCTGCGGGTTCGGAAGGATCCGGGCGCGCGGACTCAGGGCGAGAGACCCGGCGGGTAGCGTCCACAGGTTCTTGTGAAGCGCCTTGAAACCGCGCCAGATGTCACGAGGTGGCGATGTTTCTCCTGTCTCGAAATACTCCGCGTCGATTTCGGAGCGATACTTGCGGGGCACGACCTTCACTGCGGCGCGGTCCAGCTTGTTGGGCTCGAGGATGTCGATCGTGTTCGCGATTTCCCAAAGGCGATCCCGATTTTTCCGGACCAGGTCCGCGCAACCTTGCAGCAGTTCCAGTTCGCGACCGTAAAAATTGCCCCAGATCACTTTCAACGCGTAAGGCGTCCACGCGCCAGTCCCGGGGTCCGAAACCTTTTCAACCTTGCCCGCGAGGGAATTCATCCGCTTCATGCAGGCCTTGACGTCGAACCCCAGTTCATTCAATGCCCATTGACCGATCGCCATCTCGACCTGTTGCGCCAGGGTCTGAAGGCTCGACCAGAATTTGTCTCCCTTGTCGCCGTGGTCGTGCAGGCAAAAGAAGGTCGAGCAAACCGAGTTGCGGAACGCGTACAAGTTGCACAGTCCCGATTTCTGTTCCAGGAACGGGCAGAGGACCCTTTCACTCCGTCCGAATCTGTCCTCGCCGGTGTCTGAGAGATAGTGTGCCCATTGGGATGGAGAAGACAACATCCCCTCAGGGATGATGAATCCGTCCGCCACGAGGCGACGTACGATTTTTTCAGAGGCCGGGTGACTCAGGCCAAGGCCGAGGAGGAAGTTCGGAACCCGCGGGTGGTATGTGCAGCATCGGTAATCTGGACGCCATCCCTCAAATCTGGCGCGAGGGCAGTTAAGGCAGGTGGCGCGCCGTTCCTGGGGGAACGTCATGTCAGTCAGCGCCACGGGCAGCATGTAGCGCCAAACTCCGGGCACCCAGTGTTCACCGAGCTTGAATGCTTGCTCGATCGGGTCCGTGGATAGGGATTTTGATTGTGACATTTATAAGTACCCGTATTTGTTGGTGAAATTGCTTAGTCTCGTCGAAAAACGAGGCGTTGCCAACGTCCGGCTGGAGCCCTCTGAACGGGGCGCAGGACCGGATGTTCGTTCAAGGTCTCAATCTTGCTGGAAAATTCTGGTAATTTGTATAAGAAAGTGCTGTTGGAGGCGTTCCTCTATGGAAACAGGCCTGCCACTTTTTTCGTCAATCTCTGCGAAAGGACAAATCGCTTTTGGAAGTCATCAATCGCTCAAACGCCCGTCTGTATCCGCAAGTCCGTCTCGTTGGTGAAGAGGTCAATGAAATTGTACCGGTCGCCGAAGCACTTCGTCGCGCCGAGGAAGAGGGGCTTGATCTTTGCCTCGTCAGCGACAAGTCGACGCCACCGGTCGTTCGATTGCAAGACTTCAAGAAGTTGCTTTACGAGCAGAAGAAGGCCAAATCCAAGCAGCAAAAAGGCAGTGAGCTGAAAGAGATCCAGCTCAAGATCAACATCAGCGACCACGACCTGCAGACCAAGATCAACAACATCAACAAGTTTCTTGAGCGTGGCGACAAGGTCAAGATCATCGTCCGCCTCCGTGGCCGCGAGCGCGAGGCTCCTGAGCGCGCCCGTGCTTTGCTCGAGCGCGTGACCAGCGTCGTCAAATGCAAGGTTTCCGTTATCCCTGGACCGATCTCGATCGCCCTTCTCGAGCCCGCAAAAAGTTAAGAGGTTTCTTGCCGCAGGGGGCCACACTGGCTGTGAGCTCCCTTACGGGCACCCTCCTTGACCCGTCCCAAAAAATCGTTTCTAATTGAATACAGCCATACCCGAACAGTTGAAATAACAGGCTTTTATCGCAGCATGATGCTGCGTTTTCTGGTCTCCCGCCTGGTTCTGTAGAATGCGGATCCAGCGGGCTCTCGGCGCATGACACGGAGGTTTGCCGACATGAAGAAGACGGAAGAGAACCGTTATCCCCATTCCGCTACTTTGTTTCGTTTTTGCAAGGAAGCCCTCGAGATTCGATACGAAGGCAACGTCAAGGTGATCGACCAGGACGTCGGCGCGATACTCGGCTACGATCCGGCTGATTGCAGCCACTGGAAAAAGGGTAAAAAGAACATTCGTGCCCTTTCGACCCTGCGCGGGCTAGCCGAACACCTGAATGTCGACGAACGTCTCATCATTGATATCGCTTCCGGCGCGGTCGGCCTTGATGAGGCAATCTTCGAGTACCGGGGCTACGGCTCGTTCGGCATTTCCGGGCGCCACCTGGAGAACTTGAAAAAGGAATATTTCAAGAATCCCGGCCGGTGGCAGATCGATGGTACGCCGGCTTCCTTTGAGACCCTGTTTGACGTGAAGCGTCCCGTAGTCGTCAAGACAGTGCGCGCGATCATCGAGCAGGGTCGTTTTACAGAGGCCCCGATCTACATCCCGGAAGTTCTTCAAATGTTCCCGGCGATCTCCATCGTTGCGGAGCAGGTCCTCGAAAAGCCTTTCTCAGTTGAATACACCGGCGAGGGTTCCGGGACGAAGTTGACGATCCGTCATCGGGCGAGCGATTCGAGGTCGTTCATCCGATTCCTGATCGCAAAGGAAATTTTCAACTGGCTCGTTCGTTCCGGACACACTCTGGGCGCTCCGTTTGCCGGTGTTCCGGCAGAGGTTCTCGACATCCAGAGCAACGCGTTCGCCGGCTTGCTCCTTGTTCCAGGGGAATTCATGCGTCGCGAGGTCGAGAGGATCGACAGCTCCCTCGATATCGTCCAGCAATTGGCCTCCACTTTCTGGGTATCCAAGGCTTTGATGAACCAGCGCCTTCGGGATTACATGGAAAACCTCACCTGAGGTGAGTCGTCAGGTCCGCGTGATCACAGTTAGAGGCCCCGCCGGTCACGGCAGGGGCCTTTTTGTTTCGGGCAAAAATTCACGATATTCCCTTGGATCCCGGGATGTTCTCCCGGGTGTTCCGCCTGATTGCACGCATTCCTGTCCGATTTTTTTTCAAGTGAAGCGGCGACCCTCCGATCCCGACTGTGCTCGACCAGCTAACAAGGGGACGGGTTCATGGGTACGCCTTTTAATTTGAAGAACGGTTCTGTGGCACTGTCGGCAGATGTCCCGGGCGGTCTGTACAATTCTGCGCATCTCAAGAAACTGGCGGCCCTCTCGGAGCAGCATTCCGTGATCATGAAAGCCACCGAGGATCATCGGATGGCGCTGTTTGTGGCTCCGGATCAGTTGGAATCCATCACCAGGGAACTGGCCTCTGGCGGGCTGACCGTCAGGAATTACCAGGACGGAGTGCATCAGCCCGTTTCATGCATCGGGGCGCTGTGTACAGAAAGCAAACAAGACGCGCTGAAGGTATCCCTTGACCTGACGGAGGCTCTCGCCGGGATCGAGGCTTCATGCGCCCTGAAGATCGGGATCAATGGTTGCGCGAATTGCTGCGTACCCTGTCATACCCTCGATGTCGCCGTTGTTGGCACCGAGGAAGGTTATCGCGTTTCTCTTGGTGGCAAGCAGGCATTGGTCCCTGAGTTGGCGGCTTTTGCGGCGGAAGGAATCCCCGCGGCTGAAATCGTTGACAAGATCAAAGCGGTCGTTGATGTCTGGCAGCAAGTCGCCCAGCCGGGAGAACGGATGGCCCAGGTGATTGAACGCACCGGTCTCTCGCCGTTCTTGAAAGCTCTGGCCCCTTACAGCCAGGATGCGGGTGGTGTTGGAGATGAGGGTCTTGATGCGCCGGAGGCGCCGTTGGAATCGTCTATGGAGTCATCTATGGACTCCTCCATGGACTCATCCGTGGACTCATCCGTGGAACCAATCACGGAGCCAACCGTGGAATCTTCTATAGATGCCCCGCCAATGGCGGAGCCTGATCAATCATCTCCCTCAGCGGAAGTGAACCCGGGTCAAGAAGACTCGTTGGAGAGTTCCATGATGGCTTCCATGGAAGCCGAGGCGGCGATCCCGGTGGTCGCCGACGAGAATGCCGCGGCCCGTGAAGAAGTCCTCGAGGCGATCCCGCCCGGCGGTGAGTTGCCATCGGTGAACGAGACACCAGTCGACGCCATGGAATCCGTGGTTCACGAAGAGGCGGTGCTGGTTTCCAGTGACGATAGACCTGTAGGCGAAAGCCCCCTTGGAGAAAGTTTTGTGACCGAAAGTCTTGTGAGCGAGAGCGCGGCTGGCGCGAGCCTTCCGGAAGAGTCCGCAGGCGTGGTCCATGAAGATCATGTCGACGATAACGTTATCAGCATCACGAACAGCCCAGCGAGCGCGTCGAGTGACGACGGCGCAGCGTCGCGAGGTGGAGCCGTGGCGAGCCTTGAGTCGATGGAGATCGATGCGGCAGGGAAGTTTGTCTTCACTTTTGGCGGCGGCGCGTCGATCACCGTCGATCCGACCGTTATTCCGTTTGGTGGCTCACGGAAGCTCAAGTTCGCGGGCAAGGAGATCGAGGTAGGCGCCAACGCGAAGGGTTTCAACATCGCCGTTGACGGTCTGACATTTCACATGCCACTCGAGGTGGCCTGAGCCGGGGAACTACTCGGTTGGTTTGCGGACAATAGTCCCGGCACCGGTCACTGACAGCATCAAACCGCTGGTTTCGTCGAAAAATCTGGCGAGGTTCGGATAGCGATTTCTCATCTGCCAGGCCCAGAAGAGCTGTCTCCGCGGATGGCGGTGGCTCGACAGGATTTGCAGGACCGCCTGTTCCTCCTCCGTCATGTCCAACTCTTCCTTGCGACCATAATATTCGGTCGCCGCGTCGCGGACTTTCTGGTCCAGTTCATGGTGTTTCTGGCGTGCCTCAAGAAGGTCAACTTTCTGGGTCTCCTCCTCGAACAGCAGCTGGAAGTGTTGCCACGAACTGGCCAGAAGCGAGAGAGTCGGGATGCGCGGGCCGAAGTGACGCAGCATCAGAATGACCTGGTCGACTGGATGGGTCTCGCAAAGGGTGCGGGCAGCTGTTTCCGAGGCAGTCAGCTCGCTGTCATCTAGGCTGCGATTGCGTACGAAAGATTCCAGAACGCGTTGCCACGTGTTGGTCTCTGCCTGGCGATGATTGTTACGGTCCTTGTCACGCCGATGCCCCTCGAGCAGGTGAAGGTTCGTTGCACCCTGACGGCGGAACGGAAAAACCAGCGCGTCGTGGGACGACGGGCTCGCGCCGTTCTCGTGATGCCACTTATGGGTGTCAAACTGCATGGACAACCGCATGGACTGTACTTTGGGTGCCTGCGTCAAATCACCATAACCAACGCGAATGATCCCACGCGAAGTCAGGTTACTGACGGCGTCGCGGATCTCGATCGGTTCCCGGTGAAGGGCCAGGGCCAACTCGTTCTCGGTTGTGATGATGTGATCCAGCCCTGAAACAGCGCAGTTCAGTAGATAGAGGACCACGCTGTATTCACACTGGCTCAATTTGGCTAGCGCGAGCAATTTGAAGCCAGATTCGCGGTAAAAACTCTGGACGCTCATGGTCATCTCCCGTTGTGTCCCGGAGCGTCCATTTTACCCGAGGTTGCCTATTCGCTCCAACGAACGACAGTCTGCCCGGCGGAAACTTGTTCGCCGACCGCCACGTCAATGCTCTCGACCCGGCCCTGGCGCTGGGACTTGACTTCAAATTCCATTTTCATGGACTCGATCACGAGGACCGGGGCCCCCTCGTCCACTTCCGCGCCAAGGGTGACTTTGATTGCAACAATCTTGCCGGGGACCGGCGCGGAGACATGGCGTGATGAACCCGTGGCCGTCGCGCCTCTCGATGCGGATGCGGAGAGGGACGCCTTGGAGATCTCGCGCATGAAGTTGTGACCGTCCAGATTAATGAACAGCGAACGATCTCCTCCGGTTTTTCGTACGGCAAAATGGAATGGTACAAATCGTCCGGACGCACCTTCCCCGACGCGAACCGAGCCCATCCCCAGTCTTGTCGTTGTCGTCGCATCCTGGGCCGCGATTTTCTCGTGGTGAAGGGATGCTGCCACGGCATGGGCTCCCGGTGCGGTGGGGACAGTGATTGACGATCCGAACGCGAGTCGAGTCAGTTGCCCGGCGAGCGATTCCGTCGGTGGGATCCCCGTGGTCGGGCGTGCGACATCCGTCGCCGCGCTGGCCGACCAGGCAACAGCGTCGAGAGCCGCCGTCGCCGCGGATTGCAGCCTCGTGCGCACGCTGTTTTCCCAGTCCATGAATCTGGGCATATTGTCCGCGATGAAGTGCGTACTGACCGCGTGAGAGCGGAATTCACTGACGTCTGCAAGCCACGTCAACAATGCGACATTGTTCGCATCATTGGCGAGAAACATCGACCGCAGTGCCTGGACAAGTCTGGCCAGCGCGGCCCCGCGTGAATGAGCTGTCGCGACGAGTTTTGATACCATTGGATCAAAGCGGGTTGTGACTTCGTCCACGGTGTCGAGGCCGGTTTCCCATCGGATGCCGGGGCTGTTCGGCGTGATGAACGCCGATACCGGACCGGGTGCCGGGAAGAAATTCTTGTGCACATCCTCGGCATAAATCCGGGCCTCGACTGAGTGGCCGCGGGGTTGCAATTTCGCGAACCCGGCCGGCATGAATTCCCCGCATGTGATTCGCAACTGCCATTCGACCAGGTCGAGTCCAAATACCTCTTCGCTGACGGGGTGTTCCACCTGCAATCGCGTATTCATTTCGAGGAAATAGAACGGTTGTGGACCCGTTTCCGGAGCGTTGCCGTCCACCAGGAATTCGACGGTGCCAGCGGAATCATATCGTACCGCTACCGCCAGGTTGATCGCGGCGCTTTGCATTGCCTTGCGCGTATCTTCATGGAGGTTCGGGGCGGGAGCCTCCTCGATGATTTTCTGGTGACGCCTTTGGAGAGAGCAATCCCGGTCGCCAATCGCGAATACCTGCCCGGATTTGTCGGCGAGGATTTGTACTTCCACATGTCGCGGACTCTCGAGATACCTTTCGACGACAAGCAGGCCATTGCCAAACGAGTTTTTGGCCTCTGATGCGGCGCGTTGAGCTTGCTCAAGCAGTTCCGCTTCGCTGCGTACAATCCGCATGCCTTTGCCGCCGCCTCCGAAGGCGGCCTTTATCAACAATGGAAACCCGGTGGTCCTCGCAAAACTGCGGAGCGCGTCCTTCGCCTTGCTGGAGTCTTTTTCCAGGTCGATGCCATCGAGTCCCTCGATGCACGGCACTTTTGCTTTCAGTGCAAGGGTGCGGGCGGCGGCTTTGCTGGCCATGGCCTCGATCGATTGCGGAGATGGACCAACCCATGTCAACCCGGCGCGAATAACTGCATCGGCGAATTCCGCATTCTCCGAAAGGAACCCAAAGCCCGGGTGTACGGCGTCACAAGCACATTCCTTCGCGATCCGGATCATCGCGCCAGCGTCAAGATACAAAGCCGTTGTCTCATCGGGGACACGGTGCAGGCGCGTGACGACATCCGCGAGGAAAGCAGGTGGGGTGACACGGTCCGTGATGGCAACCGTCTCGATACCCAGACGTTGCGCGGTCAACGCGATGCGCCTCGCGATCTCTCCACGATTCGCGATAAAAAGACGTTTAATCTTCGACTTCTGGTTCGGACTCACGATTCGACACGCTCCAATAGGTGAGAGATCTTCAAGTCGCCGGGCACGGTAACGACCCAGGGCGACGCGGACTTGGCGAAAAAGGCCTTCAATCCGGCCTGGCCCTCACTTCCGGTTCGTGCCGACGCGATGGCCTGGGCCGTGTAATCGCCTTGTCGCCCGGACTTCTCACGGACCTGGTCCAGGAGGGCCTTCACGGCGCATTGCGCCTGTGGTCCTGCCTGAACGACAAGTGAAAGTTCATTGCGAATAGCCTCATCCAGTGCGGTTCCTTCCGCTACGACATCGACCAGGCCCGCCATCATTGCTTCGTTCGCGTCAAGAACACGCGAGGTAAGCGCGGCACGGCGCAAGGCCCCCGGTGTGAAACGCCGCGCCAGATAGGGCATGATGACTGCTGGAACCAGGCCGAGTCTTGCCTCACTCAGGCAAAACTTGCTGTTATCGCTTGCGATGACAATGTCACAGCACGCGATCAGGCCCACAGCGCCCCCATAGGCGGCGCCTCTCACGAGCGCGACAGTCGGGCGCGGGAAATTGGCGACGGCTTCGAACATGGTCGTCAGTTTGGCTGCGTCATGCAGGTTTTCCTGATGGGAAAGTTTCGCGCTTTCCTGCATCCAAGCCAGGTCGGCGCCGGCGGAAAAGTGTTTGCCGCGCCCCGCGACCACCATGCACCGCAGGTCCGGGTCCTTCGCGGCCTCGCTGATGATCCCCGGAATCGCAGCCAGCATCGCGCCGCTGAAGGCATTGGCGGTCTCCGGGCGATCCAGAAGCAGGATGCCGATTTTTGATTTTCCCGGTGGGTCCAGATTCAGAGTGGTCCATGTGACCGGAGCATGGGTCATCGCGATCACTCCCTTGCCGAGGTCACGGAATCAATGACTTCACGCGGAATCAACGTCCTGTGGCGCAACAGGGCCTGGGCAAAAGTCTTGCCTTGGGCGTCCGTGCGCAATGTGACCGTTCCGCCGCCGCCGAGGGCCTCGTCGAGAAGGAAGTTGAGGCCCAGCATGTTCGGCAGACGGTACCTGGTAACGGGCCCGACACAAAGTTCCTGGAACAGGTCCTTGACCCTCTGGGCCGTCAGATATCGCTCAAGGAACGTGAATGCCTCCGGGCTGCGAGCCATGATGCCGATATTGGCCATGTCTCCTTTATCGCCGCTGCGCCCAAGGCAAATCGTGGATAGAGGATGTGCCTCGGGGTGTTCCTGAGTTTTCATCGCCGACTTGATGTCGCAGCTTGCCTTTGCCGCCGATTGCTCCGGCGGGAATTTTGCCGCGTCGAATTTGCCGGATTGCTCCGGTGGCACGACAACCTCGCTGTGGATGCCCTTGTCGATTTCACACAAGGCAATCTTTGGACGGACGACTGATTTCGGCATCAAAGCCGGCCAGTAACTGACAATTTCCTGTGCCTTGGGGACTCCCCCGATGACGCAAACCCCGGGAGGTCCGGAAAGAATCAGGCTCGGGATCAACTTCCCGAAACGGCGTAATTTTTTCTCGTCCGCGCAACGCGCCCCAAGACGCAACAGGATTTCATTGCCGTCATCGCGGCCGCCAAGCGAGCGGTGGCAGGCATTCCAACCAAAATATTCGGTCGAGGTCTCGGTGAAATCATCGCGTCCGCAACGTTCCCAGAAAATTTCCGAGAATGCCTCTGCTTTCGCGCGGGCGTCCGGCCCCGAGATGGCGATCGCGCCGAGGCTCTTGAACCC
>Ga0214921_10001399_pt1 | contig 41382 bp, 40 predicted proteins | sample LL1505_MetaG_FD_177992 | JGI IMG/M metagenome (GOLD analysis project Ga0214921, IMG submission 177992) | Freshwater microbial communities from Lake Lanier, Atlanta, Georgia, United States - LL-1505 | ecosystem: Environmental > Aquatic > Freshwater > Lake | place: USA: Georgia | collected...
TTCGATTCATCCTTAATTTTTTTGTAGATTTCTTCTTGAGATAGGTTAGCGACATAATTTCTTCCTTCGTTCAAACAAATACTGCCTATCTTCAACATCATGAAATTCTCCTTTGGAGAGAAAGTATAAATTATATCCGGTAGTTTTTCATCATCTGGGATTGCAATGTTAATCATTTTAACTGACATGGTTTAATATATATTATACAGTAATCTTTATTATCGTATAATATATGATATGATATAAAAGGCGGTTAAGCTTTGCGTTTATTGGATCTACGCTTTACTTTTTTTGATTTTTTGTTGTGTTTTTTCACTCTGCGAACCTTTTTACTCTTCATAACGCGTTGTTTTTTGGTTTGTCTTCTCTTTTTGCCTCCTTCATTTTTTTGGAAACGAGGAGCATCATCATCATCATCATCATCAGGATCTGCACCTGGTATCTCATTCCAACCATCAGATGTTTGAATAACTGAATTTTTATCTAAATTATTAGTCAAAATTTCAATTGCTTTTTTTGAATTATCATTTGTTTCTAACAATTTACTTAAACTAGATAAATATTCTACAAATTCTTTATTTGCTCCTTCGAAAGGCTGATATATTTTACTCTTTTTATATTGAATAATTTTTCCTAACGGTGAATAACCTAAAAATTTGGTTGGTTTAAAACCATTTTCTTGAGCTTTTGAATATCTAATAATTGCTTGATCTAACATGTTTATCATTCCATCTCTCATGTTATTACCTAATTCTATACCTGCATAATATAATAATAATAATCCAGTTAATTGTGTTCTTTGTAAAAATGAACAACATAATATAATATTTGCATTATTTAATACACCTTCACGCATAAAATAATCACCAAGTATTTTAGCTTGATACATACCTAAAGGCGTTAAAGATGAATCTAATCTATTTTGATTAGTAGTTGCAAAATCAGATATACTAACTGGTTTATTATGTAACGCATTTCCATGACGTATTACATATATATCTAATTTAATTCCGTTAATACCTGCGTCGTTAATTCCTTTAGTTATTAATTCAGTATTTATAAAATTTTTAATATTTTTATTACAGAAATATTTATACTTACCACCACCCATAACAACACCAGCATCATCATCAATTCTATTTACATCAACACTAATACAATCCTCGAAATCTCCTTTATCTGGAAACCCTTCAAAAAATAGTGAATAACTAACTATATTATCTGAAATACTAATTTTTAAACAAATATTATTTGCATAAGCATTATATGGACTATTATCTTTAAAAGGTAACAATCCTTGCATTAAATTTGAATCCCTCATTCTATTATGATGTGTAACAAGTAATGCTACATTGTTAGCAGTTGGAGTTGGACATTTACTTTTTAGAAATTTAGTGTAAATACTCCATTTTTGAGTACATGAAAAATCTTTACATTGTGTGGATGTTACATAATTATTACTTTTGAATCCAAAAGATGAACAGTCTGGTATAGTTAATAATCCATTTTTTGTAATATCATTATTTGGGTTGTTAGATTTACCACTCCAATATTTATCAAACTCATCACTACCATCAGCAGAACCATAAGCCAATCCGCTAAATAATGGAACAACCTCTGTACCATTCCATTTACCAGGTTGTTGTTCATATTCAGCTCCAACTACTCTTCCTCCTTCTTTCACCTCCTGCAAACAAGGTAATACATATATAGTGTTTCCGTTTATTGACATATATTTATCAACTTTTTATAAAAAGTCTATATAATATATGTTTATTTAATTATTATAATTAAAAATAGCAATAATAAAATTTTTTATTTTCTCGATTTATATTTTCTCGATTTATATTTCTTATATTTTCTAGATCGTCTCAATTTCCTAGATTTTCTGTATTTTTTACCGCCTTCGTATATTCTATTTACAACAGGTACAACAAAATTACTATTATTATCCAAATATTTTAAAAATATACGTAAAAAATTATTCTCTCTACATAATTTTCTTCCTGAATTATTTTGATCTCTATAACCGTTATAGAAATCTAAATAAACTTCCCAATTAACTTCGGTATTATTAATTTTATCGCAAATATTCATATCTTTTCGACTTTTTGAAAAAAGTGATAACGTTGAATCTTTTTTATCTTCTTCATCTTTTCTACAATTTGTATTTCTTTTATTATATAACATGTTTTGTTCATCATTCGCTGGTACTGATATTCTTCTAATTCCATCTCTTGCACCTTCATAAATTTCATGCAAACATGGTAATACATAAATATTATTAACTGTAATATTTGTACCGGTTAAATAACAACCAGCAATAGTTTGATATTCTTTTATATCTGGTACAAATATACCATTTAAGGTTTTTATTGGAAAATCTGTTGCTTTTATTTTATATTTTTCACATATTCTTCCCAAATGTTCTGGGTATATGAAGTCTTTTAATGCTGGCATTATTACAAAATAACATACAATATTAATTTTATCTGGTAATATAAGTGAATTTATATTGTCCCCCCAAAATTTATTACTAATTAGATCATTTTCTCTTCTCAATATAAAATTTTCAGCAAAATTTGTATATCTTGTGTTTATTTCTATTGAAGTTAAATCTACACCAGGTCGAGACAATGTTAGATTTATAAATTTAATATCAGTTTCATTTGATAATATACTAGCTTCTTTAACATTATAATTCCTATTCATACTTAAAGTAAATATTGCACCATCTTCCATTATATTAAAAGAAAAAAGGTCGTTTTTTTCATCATAACTAACATTTTGATTATACAATGATTCAAATGGTTTTAAAAAATATTCTTTAAATCGATTTCTACCTACAAAAAATAAATAATTTTTCGCATCTTCACCTTCCATATATATTATCCACATTTTAATTACTAAGTCGAATCTTTTTCAAATCCTTTTGTGCGTTCAATAAACGTATCATTTTGTTTATCTCCTCTTGTGTGTTTTGGACTGATAATTTGGCCATTCTGGTTACACCATAACTATGTGTCTTTTTTAGTATTTCTTCATTCTCTAATAATTCAACGGATTTATTCTCAATCATTTGATTCAAATAGTTTTCGTCCGTCACAAAGATTTGATTTCTATATGCAATGATGGATAAAATCAACAACGCCATCATGATAAAATATTTATTGACACTTCTTGTATCATAACTTATATCATGGATCATTACTTGCATTGTACCAACACTGAAAGCCACTACCAATGCTAAATAAAATTTACCTAAACTATGTCTTATATACATAGGATTACTTGTGGTTACTATACTCACCAAAAAATATTGAATCAAAAATGTGGCGACTACTAGAAAAGCGAGTGTTTGAGAGAATTTCATTTGTTTTATGGATATAGATGTTTGTTTGATGTATATTATATCTATAGATTTTTATGTAGTTCTATATTTCTAAAACCACATAAAATAGTTGATTACTGAGATTGGTTGTTTATTTTCTACTACGCCTTCTTACTGTTTTTCTTTTTGGGTGTTTTCTACCGCCTTTCTTGGTTGAAGAGCTGGATCTGGACCTGGACCTGGACCTGGACCTGGACCTGGACCTGGACCTAGACTTTGATGATGACCTAGACCTAGATGATGATCTTGACCTTGATCTTAGGTTTTTATCAAAATCACGCAATTCACTTAGTGTTCTATTTTTATTTATATAATCTGATTCCGTTGGCCCAATTTCGATTACCTCCATAAATTTATGACCTGATGTTGCGTCAAAACCATGTGGTTTGCCTACTTGATGAAATGGGTTTACAACATATTCTACTTCATCGAAATGATTGTATCCATCTCTATTACGTCTATAAATACCTATATATACAGTTTTCATCTTATCATCTCTTCTTGAAGTACCTTCTATATAATATTTTTTATCTTCTTTCAAATTATTTTTGTTCTTAATCTCTCTTTTTGGTAATTGTTTATATTCTGCAAATGTTATTGTCATGATTTATATTATGTGTATATTTTTATTTTATTGGATAAATAAAAATATACTAGACAATGTCATTATTTTTATTACGATCTATACAATCTAGAAGATCGATTTGAACGCGTTTTTCACAACAAGTAATAGTTATATTTATCACACACTTTTATATAATCTTATCCACTTTCTTGTGGTTTCGCTTTTTTTGCGAGTATGAAATTCTCCAACTCTTTTATTGTATTTTTTTTATTTATAATGTCTGTTTTGGTAGGTGTTGGATATACTACTTCATAATAGTTATCTACGTTGCCAAATATTCCAATTGGCTCTCTGCGATGTTGTGAAGTTTTTACTAAATATTTAACATCTTCGAATTGATAATTGTATAATACTGAAATAGTATCATTGTAATACATAACGGGTTCTACATATCTTCCAATGTAAACTGGGTTTGTTTTTTTTCTTATATCACGTATGTAATACAATTTACCTGCTTCTAGTGATCTACCTGATACAGAAGGTTTTTTGGGTAATTTTTCAAATTGCTCTATAGTGATTATTTTCATTTTATAATTATTATTCATTATTATTATCAGTTATCATTTTCATTTTCAATTTCAATTTTTTATCTTATTGGTATATTTTAATGTTTTCGTGATTTTTTGTGTTTTCTCGATTTTCTCGATTTTTTTCTGGGTTTTCTTGTCTTTTTTGTTTTTTTGGTGGATTTTCTTCTTTTTCCACCTAAATTTTCTTCAATTCGATTAATGGTGGTGGTATAAAATTTATTTAAAACTATACTAATGAAATTCGTATCCGCGCAATTATTATTATCAACATTAAATTCTGTATTAAATTTTGTATTTAATTCTATATCATCTAATTTATTATTTAATTCTGCAATTGATATTTCATTTATTTCATTATTTGAACTTTTATTTTGCAAACATGGTAACAATATTACTTCTGGAGTATTTTGTAGTTTTTTTTGTTCTGTTAATAAATTAGATAATATTCGGTTGTTGTTTTCTTTATCAAAAAAATCATCACCAATAAATACTTTTGTTATTTTACCTGATGTAAATAGTTGCGTGTATTTGTCAATATTATCTCTTTGTAAAATATCTACATTAATAAATTTACATGTAATATTACATGTAACATTTTGGTTAGTTTTAAAACTTGATTGTATATTTTCATCTGTATCACCTTTATATAGATTTGGTAGTATGAAATATTGAAAAGCCTTACTATTTTTCAAACAGTTTATTCCAGAAAAACAATAATCGATTAATTGTGCGTTTTGTACTATTTGATTGTTTTTCATATACAACATAGGAGTAGTAGTATCCTCTTTGAATATAGTTGAATATTCTGTTGATGATTTTTCATCATATAATTTATTATCTGAATAATAATATTCATTACTATTTGGATCTTCTATTGTAGAATTAACATTTGTAATTTCATTATTAATATATTTATTAAAGACAATTTTATAGCAATGATTATTTTTTTCTTCTTTTGGTTTTGGTTCTCCTTCTTCTTCTTCTTCTTCTTTTTCTCCTTCTTCTTTTATCTCTTTTCTTTTTTTTTCTAACAAAATGAATTTATTAGATAAAACACTTAAATTACCATTAACAAATTTAATATTCATTTCAGGAATTAACATCCAAAAATTTGATATTATTTTTTCAAAAATTTTTTTTTTATCACTATGTGTAAATGTATTAATATCATAGACCTCATCATAATCCAGACTAAATTTCGCTATGTCATTTTGGGAAATTATGGAATGTTGGCCTTGCACTATGTAAAATGGTAAATTAGTCTTATTTTTTATATAAATTTTATCATATAAATCCACTATTTTATCTCCACTTAAAAAAAATATTAACACTTCTGGTTGGTTTAATTCATCAGTATACATAATATATTATACAAATATTTTTGTATAATATATTTTTATAAAATTAATGTTTTCGTGATTTTTTGTGTTTTCTCGATTTTCTCGATTTTTTTCTGGGTTTTCTTGTCTTTTTTGTTTTTTTTGTTTTTTTGGTGGGTTTTCTTATTGATCTAATACCACCCCAAAACCTATACCATGATGGTGCATCACCTTTTTCACGATCATCCGTATCATTAGGATCCACAATTCTATTTGTTTCGGTTGGTTTCCAGAAATCTGTTAAATTATTTAAAGCTATACTAATAAAACTATCTTTACTATCTTTATTATTTTCATATACCCCCCAATATATATTATTATCTAGTTTTTTTATGAGTTTTTTTGTATTTTCTTCATCATCATCATCATCATCATCACTGCCACCAACTGACGCTTTTATTTCAAGACCAATACGAGGTAAAATTAATATTGTATAATATTGTTCTACAGTAGATGCTTTATATAATTCATTAAAAATATATTCATTAAAAATTATTGGAAAATCTTTCCAATTTTCAGGAATAAATATTCTATGTGCTTCTTCGATTTTTAATTTTTTAAAATAATCACTATCTTCATCTTCTTCGGTATCAATAATAAAAAATCTACATGTATAATTAAACGGACTATTTGATTCTAATAACTCGGATATCCTCAAGGAGTTAAAAGCTATTCTTTTATGTTCTTCTTTTACAGCTACCTCTTTGTCAAGTATTAATCCTTTGTACGCATCTATTTTTTTATTATCAGGAAGACTTTCCCACATTTGTTTAGATACTTTTTCGCCTGTACTCTTTTTTATATTGTCTATTTCTTCGAATAATTCACTGTCTTGTGCTTTTGCAATAATTTTAGCTGACATTTCGCGGTCTTTTTTTGCATCGTCTTTAACTATATTTAAGTCGAAAATATAACCATATTTTTTTGTATATTCGCTAATTTTGTCAATCATACGACCTTTATTAGTCGTTATAAAATTACTTGCTTGGAATGGGTAGCCCTCGTAAGGGAAAATACGTTGAAAACATTTAGTTAAATCATTGCTAGTTACAAAAAATAATAAAAGTTTTGATTCTGGTTTTGGTTCTGGTTCTGCCATTTTATATAACAAAAGAATATTTATTTTTCTATAACCACCTCTTTGGCTTTTTTCAAAATCGTTTCTAAAATCAATGTTTTCGTGATTTTTTGTGTTTTCTCGATTTTCTTGATTTTTTTCTGGGTTTTCTTGTCTTTTTGGTTTTTTTGGTTTTTTTGGTGGGTTTTCTCATTGATCTAATACCACCCCGAAGCCACTGGGGGGATACAAAAGAACTGTTTTCTCTATCACTATCATTATAACGATCCACAATTCGATTACTTTCGATAAAATAATTATCAAAATTATTTAAATTATAATTATTTAAAACATAACTAATGAAATTTGTATTATATTTAGGTAATGTTATTATTTTATTGTTGGTTTCGGCATCATTTAAACTCATCAAACTATCTAAAATTCGTCTATTAATGTCGAGTGAGTTAAAATCTTCTCCAATAAATACTAATTTCTTTTTGCCTTTATCTATTTCAAATTGATTATTGTATCTTTCGGTAACTTCTTGAAAATCTATTTCTAATTCTTCGTATGATTTCAAATGATTAGATTTTTTACCAATAACAAAAAACCTACACGTAACATTACATGTAACATTTTCATTTATATTTAAATTCGTTGACAATTTTTGTAAGGCTGTGTCGTTTTTCGATTTTTGTCTGATAAACGTTTCTACATTAGGTTTCAAACGCCCGTACCATTGAGTGGTAAGGTCATCAGCATCATCATCATTAGTAGGGGTTTTATTGCTATCTGTCAGGTATACAATAGCGTTAAAAGAAGATAGATTACCTTGATCTATACTTATATTTATATCAGAAATGAGACGCCTATCTAGTAACGGATGTATGATAATCTTTGGGTCCCATACATTTACGGTGCTCCGTACATCTGTATCTAATGTAAAAGGCAATTCTATCCTATTTTCGTAAAAAATATTTTTATACCAATTATATAAGCTATAATCGTTTATAAAAAAATATAGTAATTTAGTATTACTAGATGGCACTTTTGGCTCTTCTTCCATTATATATATAACAAAAGAATAATTTATTTTTCTATAACCACTTCTTTGGCTATTTTCCGAATAATCTTTTCTTTGTTTTTTACCCCACCTTCCATTGTCTCCATGATTATTTTATTGTACTCATCCGATTTTTTCGATTCTGGATTCATGCATTGTGGATACTTCTTTTGATATTCGGGAAGCATACTAATATTTTTTGAAACCACACTACTAATCACGTCTTTTATTTTTTGTTTATCTTCCTCCTCCTTTTCCCATTTATCGTCGTCTTTCACGTATATGATCTCTCTCTTCACATCGCTACAATGAATTGGACGCTTATTAACATCCAACGCATTCAGGTTTTTTATGATAATATTCGATATTCCTTCCACATATCCTAACTTTCCTATATTTTCTAAATCTGATAGTTGGAAAGAAATCTTATCAATAAACTCGGATATATTCATTGCATCTTTGCACGTTTCATTGAGAAAAAACTGTAAATTAAACGTTTTGTTATGGTTGTTTGTATAATTGCAATTGTTGTTATTCACTGTGTTATTGATATTACTACCATTTTTTATTATTTCTAACAATTCAGCATTTTGCTTCACCAATGTTATCATGAGTTCTTTATCAAAAATGTCTATTTTTTCTGTTACAATAGTATCATTATTTTCTGACGTATTATCGTAACATTTTTTTTGATGTTTCCATAATCCTGATCTGTCTTTATATATTCTACCACAGTGACATTTAAAATCGGAACTTTTTTCCGTTGACATCTGTTGACAAAATGTTGAATTTTCCATTTTTATGTGTTTTGCTGTGTATAGATGTCTGTTATATTGACTACATCGTGACGATTTATAGTCACACAATTCGCACTTGTAAAAAATGGAACTTTTTGGAACCGAACTTTTCAACATTTTTATTAATTTGTCAACAGAAAAAGTTCCTAAAATACAAACGAATTCAAAATCCGAAAATTTTATGGTAACAAACTGAAAATTATTTTTTTTAAGCCCTTACCATAAATTTCAATTATGGTCACAAAACACGTTTTTTTGTAAAAAGTTTTTTGGGTTTTGAAAATTGGACATTTATTTTTGTCCATTTTTTGTTTTTCCAAAAAACTTTTGTAGATTTTATTACACTTTTTATATAATAAATTGATTTTTTAACTTAAAGAAAAAAAAGGGAACAAAAATATTGTTTGTTTGTTTGTCGCGTAAAAACATCGGATGGTAAATTACCAATGATAATGTTACTTCTAATTCATCTATTTGTGGTTTTTTTAAAATATTAAAATATAACAATATTTATATGAAAATTTTAGTCTATGGTAGCAACGGTTGGATCGGTAACCAATTTATCGATGTATTAAAGAGTAAAAACCAGAATTATTTTATTGGTAAAGCACGAGCAGAAAATCCGTTGAATTTAGAAAAAGAATTGGATGAAATAAAACCTACTCATGTTGTTTCTTTTATTGGTAGAACCCATGGAAAAATAGGAGATAAAACCTACACAACCATTGATTATTTAGAAGAAGAAGGAAAATTATTGGAAAATATTCGTGACAATCTTTTCTCTCCAATTGTCTTGGCAGAACTTTGTAGAAATCGTGAAATACATTATACCTATTTGGGGACAGGATGTATTTTTAAGTTTGATGATGAACATCCATTTGGAATGGAAGAATCTGGATTTGACGAAGATTCATTACCCAATTTTTTTGGCTCTTCTTATTCGATTGTAAAAGGTTTCACCGATCAAATTATGCATTTGGAAGGATATAAAAATGCGGTGTTGAATCTGCGTATTCGTATGCCTATTACCGGAAATAAAAACCCGCGTAATTTCATCACAAAAATAGCAACATATGATCGTATATGTTCTATTCCAAATTCAATGACTGTTTTACCAGAACTTTTACCTTTTGTTTTAACGATGATGGAGAGAAAAGTGTGTGGAACTGTTAATTTAACCAACCCTGGTTTAATTAGTCACAATGAAATTTTGACCATGTACAAAGAAATTGTAGATCCACTTTTTACCTGGAAGAATTTCTCTCAAGAAGAACAACGTAAGATTCTCACATCAGATCGATCCAATAACTTTTTGGAAACTCATAAACTAGAGACTTTGTTTCCAGAAGTATTAAATATCAAGGATTCTGTTCGCAATTGCTTGATTGAATATAGAAAGGAACTGGATGCGGAGAGAAAACCAGTAAATTTATTGGTAACCGGAGGGTGTGGATTTATAGGTAGTAATTTTATTAATTATTATTTTCCTCTTGGTAAGATTGACACACTGGTAAATTTAGATGCCTTGTATTATTGTGCGGATATCGATAACGTAGATGAATATATTCAAAAAGACAAAGGTTATGTTTTTTTGAAAGCCAATTTATGCGACGCTGATTATTTGGATACAATGCTTAAAAAATATAATATCACACACGTTATTCATTTTGCGGCACAAAGTCATGTCCAAAATTCTTTTGAAGATTCTCTCACATTTACTCATGATAATGTTTTGGGTACCCATACGTTACTAGAGTCATGCAGAAAATACAAAAAAATACAAAAATTCATTCATGTTTCTACCGATGAAGTGTATGGTGAATCGATGAATGATATTCATGAAAAACATAAAACCGAACATTCTATTTTATGTCCGACCAATCCTTATGCGGCAACAAAGGCGGGTGCTGAATTAATCGCCCAGTCATATAATCACTCATATAATATGCCTATTATCATTACAAGAGGTAACAATGTTTATGGTCCAAATCAATATCCTGAAAAATTAATACCTCGGTTTATTAAACTATTGAACGAGGGCAAAAAAGTGACTATCCAAGGCGAAGGTAAAACAGTAAGAGCATTCTTACATGCATATGATACTGCTACAGCATTTGAAGCTATTTTGGAACAGGGAAATGTTGGAGAGATCTACAATATTGGTTGTGACGAAGGGATGGAATATTCTGTTATGGAAATTGCCAAGATACTCATAAAACTAATAAAAAATACGGAAGATTATGAAGAATGGATTGAATATGTTGAAGACAGACCTTACAATGATATGCGTTATTATATAAGTAATAAAAAAGTGAGAGAATTAGGGTGGAATATTAAAGTAGATTTAATGACTGGATTGAATGATTTAATTAATCGACAATACAAAATTAAACTTTTGGAATTGAAGAAAATGGAATCTATACCAGAAATAGAAAAAAGATCCTATTTTGGTGATTGGATCAATAACACCCCCGAGTTATTTAAACAATTTAGTGGAGCCGAACCATTCTACCATATTATAATACCTAATTTTTTGAATGAAGAATATGCAAACCTGATATGCGATAAATTCCCAACAGATATTACATCCAAAAAATGGCATAAATATTATAATCCATTGGAAATCAAATATGCAAATGATGATATTAATAACCTACCGGTATGTATCCGTCAACTTTTTTATTTATTATCTACCGATGAAATAATTAAAGAAGTATCTACTCTGTCAGGTATTGAATCATTAGAATATGATCCATATTTACACGGTGCTGGATTACATATACATCCTAGAAATGGAAAATTGAATATGCATTTGGATTACGAAAAACATCCTCATATGGAAAAGGAGAGAAGGTTAAACATCATATTGTATATGAGTAAAGATTGGAAAGAAGAATGGAATGGTGATACACAATTATGGGATAAAGATATGCAAAATTGTGTTGTCCGATCCCATGTTAAATTTAACACAGCAATCATTTTTAAAACGAATAATCAATCATGGCACGGATTACCTGAAATCATAAAATGCCCTGAAAATGTATTTAGAAAATCAATAGCATATTATTATATTTCTCCTTTGGTAAGTGATTCAGATGAAAATGTTATAGGTAATGATGGTAGTGGTTTCCGCAAAAAAGCAACGTATTGCAAACGACCATGTGATCCATATGATGAAAATATGGAAAAATTATTCAAAATTAGATCCAGAAGACTAATAACAAATGATGATTTACATGATTTATTTCCTGGGTTTAGATAAGATATAAAAATAATCAATATGTAAAAATATCAATAATATAATATTATTAGTATAATAGTAATAAAATTATAATGAAATTAGATAAATTGCCTTATTTTTTTTGTGTTAAAACATACAAAGAATTAAATGCGGACTTGCAATATTTGTCCGATGAAGATGCAATAGAACATTATAAAACTCATGGTTTTAATGAAAAACGAAAATATTGTATAATAAAAACCGCTATTATATTTCATGTAGGAAATATTGATGTTTTTTTGAAAATATATAAAAATCAACCACATTTTTTTAAACGAGAAATTTTGATATTTATCACATTGCATAATAAGGACTTTGTTGCTACTATTTCGCAATATATACCAAATGCATTTTTTAAAATAATAGAAAATAAAGGCGCTGATATTGGCGGTTTTTTACAAAATATGAAACTGTTAATAAAACATCCTAATTACAACGACATTGAAAATATTTATTTTATACACACAAAAACAAATGATGATTGGAGACGTGATATGTTGTTACCTCTTAGCGTTAACTATAAAAAAATAGAGTCAATATTACAAACAAAAAAAAATATACCTATTATTGTTGGTTGTGAAAAATATTGTTATAGAAATAAAGGTACAAATCGAAATTATATTAGTGATATATTCAATAGAAACCAAACCCATTTTGATAATTTTATAGACATTGATTGGAGAGAATATATTGATGACTATATTTTTGAAAATACAAACATAGAAGATAGCAAAAATATTTATACAGATTTAAATATAAATCCACAGTTTTATAAAAATTATGAGACTGATCTAAAATTATTAAGTAATAAAGAAACAGTAAATCAATTTAAAAATCATGGGATAAATGAATATTATAGAATAAATAATCCATGCTATATAAAGAAATTTGGAAAAGAATCTTATTTTATTGCTGGAACAATTTTTATGTGCAATAAAAAATACTTTAAAATATTTGAAGGGATTCATTTTGATCATGAATATGATATTTTGGAGAGAGGGTATGTATTAAACGTTGTTCCCAGAAAAATACATGCATGGGAATATTTATTTGGATTATTAGCTTATTGTATGAACGGTCATGTTGTTTCAATTGATGAAAAGGGTAATATGAATGATATGATAAACAAATACAATGAATTTGATGTTGATATTTATAGAAATTGTAATATGGATTTAAAAAATTGTCAATACAATGATATTGATTTATTGAATCATTTTAATAATTATTGTAAAAATGAAAATAGGATTTTTTCCAGAATACAATTGTACAAATCGCAATCAATTATTAATAATGATTTAATGAAAGCAAAAACCGCAGTTTGTTTAAAAATACCACCAGAAAAATATTCATATGAATATAAAAATGTATTAGTAAAAATAATAGAATTATCATCAAATGGTAACTTGATTGATATATATTTGGGTGTTGAAGATAATAACATAAATTATGGTACTTATCATGGATTAAGTGTAATTAATAAAAATATATATTTTATTGTTGATGAAATCAAACATTACGAAGTTATAGTGGTTGAAGAGCATAACTTTTATTTGGGATTCAATTTACAACGTAATTATCAAGACGTATTGTTTATGTAAATTGTGTAAACAAGACATCACATACTTTTGTATATTTTTTACAAAATTTTTAATTTTATTTATTTAAGCGTTTTAGATAATAATATTTTATATGACATTATATTATAATGTCGTATAAAAAAAAATTAATGACATATGAAAATGGGTTAAAAAGAAAACTAATGTTACATGATTTTGATGTAGCTACATATAAACATTTGAATCTCGATTTACAACATATGACAGATAAAGAAGCTATGAGACATTACAAAAACTATGGATTTTATGAAGGACGCAAATATAAAAGTGTTTATTTACCTAGTGATTTCGATGTAACTGCATATAAAAATTTATATACAGATTTACAACACATGACAGATGAAGAAGCGATATGTCATTATAAAAGATGTGGAATTTATGAATGTCGTAAACATAAAAATAGTTGTATTCCTCATGATTTTGATGTAAGTGTATATAAAAACTTATATCCAGATTTACAACATATGACACATGAAGAAGCAATAAATCACTATAAAAACCACGGGTTTTATGAAGGACGCAAATATAAAAATTTAAATAAAATAATTCATATAAGTCATAATTTTGGTGGTGGCACTGAAATTTATATTAATAATATGATTTCCGTATTGTCATACAATTATGATAATATTATTATAAAAATTCTTGATAATGATAGTATTTTATACAATGATACATTAATTTCAATGAATACATTATCTAGTTATATCGATAATAATGATATAATTATAACACATAGTTTATTATGTAGCGCTCAACATAGCTGTTATGAAATCAATTATAATATGGCTGATTTTATTGAAAAAATAAATAATAAAAAAATTTTAATTGTACACGATTATTTTTTAATAATGCCAAACACGCCTAACCCAATTAAATCACATAATATATTACCAATTGAAAATGATATATTGAACGGATCAAAAATATTTAGTGTTTTTGATAAAATATTTTTTAATAGTAAAAATTGTTATGATAATTACTCAAAATATATAAATTTTGAAAATTTAAATTATATGTTATTAAATAATGTTCCTGATATTAATTATTATAATAAAAGAATATTCCCAATAAAAAAACAGCATTACAATATTGGTATAATGGGTGTTATAAATTGCGAACATAAAGGTAGATTTTTAGTGGATAATATTATAAAATCGTTCAATGATAATAATGTAAATAATTATACATTTCATATTTTTGGGGGATGTGATATTAAATATGACAATTTAATTGTTCATGGACCTTATGATAATAATAATATTTTTGATTTAATTAAAACTAACAAAATAGACTATTTTTTATTTGTCTCAACATTCGAAGAAACATATTCACTTACATTATCTATAGCAATACATACTGGTTTACCTATTATTTATAACAACATAGGCGCTTATACAGAGAGATTAGAAAATTACGATAATTGTTTCGGTTTTGATGAAAATAATTATTCAATAATTATAGATATTTTACAAAGCATTCATCATAATGATACTACTATTATTAAATCAGATTATAACAATTACAATACATATCCATATATATATAATAATTTACCAGAATTCAACGATTATTTTAAAACAAGTCCTAATGAATTAAATTTCAATTTAAATAATTTTGTTTTTATAAATAAAACTGTGTGTTTTGTACTTATATGTAATTTAGATGATTATAAAGGATATGAGATATTTTTAGATCAATATAATTATATAAAACAATCTGGGTTATATGATAAACTAGATTATATATTTGTTACAATGTTAGGTAAGTATAAAAAATTACCATGTGATTATAAAATAAAACTAATATATTATTCTCAAAATTCAAATGAATGGGAGTTTCCAAATTATAAACGCATCAAGTTTTTTTCAGACAATGTTGATGATAATATAAAAATATTAGAAATACATACTAAAGGAGTATTAAATAAACCTCATTCATATGAATGGAGAAAATATTTAGAATATTTTTTAATTGAACAACATCAATTGTGTATAACCAACTTAGATAATTTTAAATGTATTGGTGTTAATCAACAGTATTATATTAATAATGAAAATAAATATAGAAATCATTATTCTGGAAATTTTTGGTGGTCAACATCTCAACATATTAAAAGTTTGCCACCTATAAATACTAATGAAGATCGTTATTCAGTTGAACATTGGTTAATAGGAAATTTGGAAAAAATAGACTATAGATATTTATTATCATTGCATCATACTGATATAAATTTTTATGATACACACTTGGAACCATCCCAATATAATTTTGATTCTATAAAATATAATATTTGTAACGAAATTAATGCAAATTATATTAAAAAAAGAAATATTTATGGTGTTTATTTTATTTGTTGTATAGGTAATTATATTGATATAATTAATAGTCAAATCCAAAAAATAGTCGAAAGTGGGTTATATGATAATTCGGACAAAATATTATGTTTTGTTTGTAATGTGACAAATGAATGTATAGATATGTTTAGCAAATATGATAAATTTGTAGTTATTTCAACTGAGGATAATTTATATGAAAAATTTGCCATAAATAATTTTAAAAAATATATTAGTGGTGATTACTATTTATATTATATTCATAGTAAAAGTGTTACCAGAAATGAAGAATGTTACAATGATTGGAGAACTTTATGTGATTATTTTACTATTAATAAGTGGAGGTTATCTATTGAATTATTACAATATTACGATTGTGTAGGTACTAATTTGAAAAATTTCCCGAAAAAACATTATTCAGGTAATTTTTGGTGGTCAAAATCTGAACATATAAATAAATTAAATGATATAAACGATGGTTATTTGTCACCTGAAATGTATATATTTTCATATATGAAAACAAATTATGTATCTATTTATCAAAGTTATGTCAATCATGGAGATACAAATTATTCATGTAATTTATATTTTAATCTATCAGATAACGATTTAATAAATAATATATGTATTATTCCCGATTTTAATCCTGGTGACAAAAAATGTATATCGATGTGTGGTGAAACTGATTTATCTCGTGAACCACCTATTTTAGAATTAGTTTAATTATAAAAAATATTAAATACATAAGTATGTATAAATAAATGGATTTGTCAGATCATTTTACAAAAACGTTTGATACCAATGCATGGGGGTCAAAGGAATCGATTTCTGGTCCAGGATCAGAAAAAGAGTCATCTTTAGTAAAAGATTGTATATTTTTTGTGGTAAAGTTCATTAATGAATTTTTACAAGATAAAGAAACTATTATTATATCAGATATTCCTTGTGGAGATTTAAATTGGATTAATATGTTATTTATCGAAATATTATCGAAAACTAAATGTAAAAAAATAGAGTATTATGCATATGACATTGTTGATAAAATTGAAGACATATTTAATAATATGAACAAAATAGATAATGTGAATTATCATTTCAAAGTTTTTAATGCTGTTACAGATGTTTCAGTAAAAGCGGACTTCATATTATGTAAGGAAATGTTTATTCATTTGTCATATTTACATATAAATAACTGTTTAACAAATTTTAAAAATTCTGGTTCTACTTATCTTTTTTGTACTGATTCATCTGATATTGAAAATGAAGATATCGAGTATTCATGTCTAGGTGAATGCAGAGCTGTAAGTTTAATGTTATCACCATTTAATTTACCAGAACCATTATTTCAATTTTCTTGCTATAAAGCATGGGATTTAAATAATATGTAAAATGCAAAAATAGCAACATCCTAATAACATTGAAATGGAATTTTAATGTCATAATTTATATGTGATAACTAATAAATAATTTTTCCTCAATAATTTCAGAATTTGTTAGTTTATTAATTTCTTTTTTAATTCTAGCTCTTTCATCATTCAAAATATGTTCATCCCTATTTCTTTTGAACAATTCTATATCTATAAAATTATCATCTTTTAATAATCTCCATCTCTCTCTTTGCCAGTCATGATATTCCCAAAATTCTAAATTTATATCATATAATTTTTTAAAAAGTTCATGTTCTATAGATAACCCAATTTGAATTAAATAAGGATACAATAGATCATATTCTTTTGTCACGTTTTCTAATTTATCACCAGTCATTTTGTTTTTTTTTATTTCTAAAATAGTTAATTTATCAACTAACTCGCCGTTGCAAACAGGTATTTGAATCATATTTTATAATATAAAATATTATTAATTTAATAAAATACTTAAATATTTATTATTACTATTATTATATAGATGCCAAAAAATATACTCTGGACTGGTAGTCATGGATTTATAGCTGGTTATGCTATTAATAAATTGTTAGATGAAGGACATCATGTATGGGGAGTAGATAATTTTTGGAAGTATGGTAAAATGAGTAAAACATATGATGATCATCCAAATTTTCACTTTTTAGAGATGGATGCAAAGGATACAGAAGGATTACAAAAGCTTATTGTAGATAACAAAATCAATATATTAGTTTCTGGTGCAGCAATTATAGGAGGAATATCTATGTTTCATGAATTAGCTTATTTTTTATTAAGAGAAAACGAATTACTTACTGCTGCAGCATTTGATGCATGTATTTATGCACATCAAAATACTGATCATTTTGAAAAGATTGTAGTTGTATCGTCTAGTATGGTATTTGAATCAACCGATAGATGGCCTAGTAAAGAGACAGATGTGAGATTAGTCCCTCCACCATTAAGTACATATGGATTTCAAAAATTATCTGTAGAATACTGGGCTCAAGGTGCATGGGAACAACATAAATTACCATACACTATTATTCGACCATTTAATGCTGTTGGAACAGGTGAAAAGAGAGCTAAATTGGAAACAGAATGTTATTCTGGTAATATTAAACTTGCAATGAGTCATGTTGTTCCAGATTTAGTCCAAAAAATTTTAAAGGGACAATATCCACTTAGAATATTAGGAGAAGGAGAACAAATAAGACATTATACTTACGCAGGCGATTTAGCAAATGGATTTTATGAATGCATTGTAAATCCAAAAGCTTTAAATGATGATTTTAATATTTCAACACCAGTAGGTCATACAGTTTTAGAACTCGCAAAAGTAATTTGGGATAAAATTAAACCAGATGAGGAGTTTAAATATGAATGTGATGTTCCTTTTACTTATGATGTTCAAAAAAGAGTTCCTGATGTTAATAAAGCAAAGGATATTTTGGGTGTTGAATGTAATACTACTTTAGAAGATGCTCTAGATGAAATTATACCATGGATTGAAAAACAAATAGAAATTGACGGCATATAAGTAAGTAATATTTTAAATTATATAATATATAATATAATATGGAAAACAATAACATTTATATTATTGTATCAAAAAAATGCTGTATTTATGGTCATGGATTTGTGAATCCATTAGGACATGAAATTCATATATCGAGGTTTATTCTCTTTGATTTATTACAAAAAAAAAAAATTAATTTGGATAGTACAATAGTAACTTTATATGAGGATAGATTTTTTTTATACAACAAAACATTTAGAAATATAATTACGTGGGATGAATATGTGAATAATAAAAAAACTGATACAAATACCGAAATTGATTTAACATATTATTCATGCGTTTCTACACAAAATGATCAAATTCTTGAATTTGATAATTTAAATTATCATTTGAATACATTTGAAAGAACTGATAAATTTATTAATTATATTAATGATATAAATTTTAATGATTTATCAAGTTATCCATGTTATTCTGATATAATTAATGAAAAATTTATTGTTATACATTGGAGAACTAATATAATTGGATTATCGAAAGACAAGTCAGAAAGTTTACTAAGAATAATAAATAAATTAAAAGAAACGCTTGATTTTAAAATTGTTATTTTTAGTGTAGAGCATATAAATATTAATGTTGAAAATGTTTATTTTATAAATAATTTACAAATATATGCGAGTTTTTTAAACCATGAAAATTGTGATTCGTTTATATCAGAATGGTCTGGAGGAGGTCAATTGTCTCAATATTGTTGTAATAGTAAAATAATTTATTTCTTTGATGATTATCCTTCATGTGATTATGAAATACATTATGAAAATTATCAAAATCATGCTAATCAAAAAAATAATATCTTTGCTTGTTGGGACTTTAAAACTACTACAAATTGCGAAAGATTTTATTATAAAACTTTCGATATAATGTTAGAAAATATTTAATTATTAATTTTGTGTCTACACAATAATAATAATATATCACATATTATATATACAATGAAAATTGGTTCAATTGGCAGAGGAATGGTAGGTGAAGCCATATATCAAGGTTTAAAAAATATAGGGAATGACATGGCTTATTATGATCCCAAATATAAAGAAAGTAAATTAGAAGATATTTTGGATACTGACGCTGTTTTTATATCTGTTCCAACACTTCCTAATGAGAAAAATGAATGTGATTTATCTATATTAATAGATGTTTTAGATAAATTAGATCAATTAAAATATAATGGTGTTATTTGTATTAAAAGTACAATTACACCAGGAACCACTCAAAAAATGATCGACAAATATAATAATGATAATATTTGTTTCTGTCCAGAATTCTTAAGAGAAAGATGTGCGTATGAAGATTTTATGTTTAATAATAAAATATGTTTAGTTGGAACTAATTCTGAAAATGCATTTTCAGTTATAAAAAATATTCACGAAAAAATAAGTGATAATTTTAAAATGGTTTCACCAATTGAAGCAGAATTAACAAAATACATGCAAAATGTATATAATACATATAGAGTATTATTTGCGAATGGTTTTTACGAAGTATGCAAACATAACAACGTAGAATATGATAGTGTATTAAATTCATTACTTTATAGAAATGAATTAGATGATAAATACATGCGTTGTAATGAAAAAATGAGAGGCCCATCTGGACCATGTTTAGTAAAGGATAGTTTGGCATTTAATGAATATGTTAAAAAACTTGATTTACCATTTCAACCTGAAATATTCCAAACAATTGTTAATGATATGCAATTATATCCAAAAACAGTTATAGAAGGTACTAGAACAGAAAAGGAATATTTTGGTAAAGAATTACGTAAATTAGAATAAACTATATAAATACATTCTAAAACAAAAAGGAAAACATTTTGTTTTTCTGTGTTTTAGATTTGTTTTTTGTTATTCTCCTTGTTTTGTGTTTATATGTAGTTGTCTTGTTAAGCTTCGACCTAACAAATTTATTTATTGCTAATTCGTTTTTAATAATCAAATCAGCAATATTATAATAATAACTTCTGAAAGGGATCTTGCGTTTCTTTATTTCGTCAATAGAAAACCAACGGATCTCTGCTTTCTCAAATATTTTCGATTTTTCTATAATCTTGGGATCCAATCGTTTTTGTAAAAATCTCTGATTATTGTTGTAGTAAAACGGCAAATATTCATCATATTCCATAGGTAAAATATGTGTTCGATATGTATTCCAATCAATATTAAATGTACCTGTTTTCTTTATTTTTCTCTCCAAATCGCTGTCGCTACCTAAAAATCCTGTTATTTCTTCTGTTCCTTCACGAATAGCTGTTTTTAAAGGAGTCTCTTTTCCTTCTGAACCACCACCGAATTCAGCCCAACCAGGTGTATCTGCAAATTTATTCTCTTTTCCAAATAAAAAATACAATTTATTATTATGTATCGTTGTAGGTAATATTCCAGCGCCCATTATGAATATATATGGTTTAGTATGAGTTTTATAATATTTAATTATATACTAATGAAATATTATAACTTTTTCACAAATTATTATCACAAATTATTATCACAAATTATAACCATAACATCTAATACCGCCGAATATATTTCGATGCTAAATAATAAAATAGATAACCCATACATAATCCAATAGTGCCTCCTACGAATACCTGTAAATATGTGTGTTTGTTTGTATAAATACGTTGAAACATGGTAAACGCCATAATTATCAAGAACAAGGCTGATATTTTTGTATTTTGTAAAACCATCGTTATGTATAGTAGAGAGAACGCGGTTTCTTGAGAATGTCCTGAAGGCATACCAAAACGTTCATATTCTCTCCAATCAATCGTTTCGCGTCTATCCATTTCTTGTTGAAACAATTTCATATTTTCTGTTGGTCTAGGCTGTTTGAACACTAATTTTAAAATGCTATTTAATAGATAATTCAATACAGCACCGATAACATAAAACAGTAAATACGTTTTTTTATCATACAAAAAAACAATAGATAACAAAAACAGCAATTTGTTTCCATAATCATAATTTATTAAATCTAATTTCGTCATTTTATATTATATTATGTAAATATTAATTATAAGTTCACAATATAATAATCTCTTAAAGTTCATATAAGCACTTTGCAATCATAGTAAATGACCATGGAACATCATTTAAATCTAATATATTTCCTGCATCATCACACAAAGTAATTTGTAGTCTTGAAACAGTTACAGGACCATTATATATTCTCTCGTTAGATTGTAATGAACCACTAAATTCTGTTATAATATTTCCAGTATTATTGGATAGTTTAATAGGAATAATTGCAAAAACATCCGAATTTGTTGGTGCTTTTGGAAAATAATTTGAATTGTTTTTATTATTTTTAATTATTTCATTAATCGTATAAATTTGAGATTGAGTCAATGTTCTAGGAACACTAGGTAATATAGTTTGTGTTTTTGTGTAATTTATATTTAATTTATTTGGAATAATGTTATTCGAATCAACGTAATTTAAAACTTTATTACAAGAATAAGGTAAGCTTGTATTATAATATGAAGGTAATTTAAGAGTATTATCATATTCAGTTATAGAAATTAAATTATTATTCAAATGATTTTGATTAAAATCATCTATAATTAATATCAAATATCGTGACCCATTTAAATCCAATAATGCAGTTGGGACATTTCCTAGTATATTTACATTTACACTATCAGATCGAAACCCTAATATCCATCCCAATGTTTGATTTATGTAATTAGGTAATTTAACACCACAATCAGGCAAATTGCATTCCAATGTAAAATTAAAATCAAAAAATATAATTTTGGTTGTTTCAGTAATAGTAAAAATATCTACGCCACGATGTTTGTATACACCTCTATACAAATAAAAAATAATTTTTCCTTTTGTTTCACTATACACAAATGGTGTTTCTATACCACCAAATTCAAATCCTGCTTCTACTATTCGTTTATTTAATTCGTTTGTCAACGAAATTGGCGTATAATTACCTGAATCTATGGATATATTAACTACTGTATTTGTAGACAAATCTTCTATCCAAAAACATGTATTACCTACTTTCGAATTAATTATATACCAAGTAAATGGTATTTGATAAGAATATAATTGCAGGGATAATAAATTTTTTAATGGTTCAGATAGATCCAATGTAAAATTAGTATTAGAATTAGCACCAGTGTATTGTCTATATTTACTATCAATGTTGATAATCGTTGAATATGTATTTTTTATTAATGGATTTAATGCACCTTTTACCTCAGTTGGTGCAAATGTGGTAACTATATTTTGAATTTCTGGTACAATTACGGGATTATCGATGTTTTCTCCAATATCTATTTCATTCGGTGTGATATCATATCTATTGAATTTTAATTTATCTGGTTTTATTATCATATTATCTTGATTATTACTATTATCATAATCGTTAATTGTTTTTATTAACTTATCTTGAATTTCTGTAAAAAAATTAACCATATCATATTCAGTTTCATTACTAAATTTATCAATATAGTGATTTGTTTTTTCGATTATATCTTCTTTTGAAATCGAATCTAATATATTAGAGTCATCATTATCATTGTCATTAGCATCATCATATAAATCTAAAATTTTCAATAGATCTTTTATTGTATAATTATCCGCATTCAAATCCAACTTTTCGTCTGACATTTTCAATTATATATTTGGATATATTTTATTGTCTTTTATTATAATTTTGAAAAATTATATTTAATATTCTTTTTATGTTATTTATTTGATTGTTTGGTATTTGATTGTTTGGTATTTGATTGTTTGCTCTGTCTTGTTCGCGATATATGGTCGAATAATATTTATCAACTAATTTTTCTGGAACTTGTGTAATTCCATATCCCCTTTTTAAATGGGTTTTACCTTTAAATAATATTATTTCGAAAAGAGATAAAATATCAGGGTAGTATAATTCTAAGTACTTTCTATCTACTCTATAATTTGATTTATAAACAAATCGATTATAATTTCCTTCAGAATATATTTTGTAGTAATGATCATAGTATATTTTGTTTTTTATCAAACCTATGCCTTCAATACGATTTAATGAATTATTCATTTCAAATATGTACAACAAAGAATCTTCTGGTATTTTAATGGAAATACTTTGCGGACATCCGTAAATGCAACCACTGTATTGTATTTTATTTCTGTAATTTACATTTTCGTTCCATGTATGATTGTTAAATCGTGTAGATGCAATTGTTATTTTTCCAGTGTCCATTCAAAATTGTTTTTAAACTATGTTATTTATATTGCAAATCTTCATTTAGTTAAATTGTGTTCAATTTTTATTATTATATTATCATAGTAATAATAAAGATCATTACATAAAATATAATGAATTTTATAGATAAATTTCAAACTAATAAGAACAATAACGCTGGAGTAAATTTATTTATTAAAAATTATAATACGATAGTATCAAATAATTATGAATGCAAAAACACGAACCATAAAAAATTTCTCACTATTTTTGCATGTCATACAAAGTCATTATTAAAGTATAATGCTATAATAAATAACATTCCATATTTGTTCTTTCCTAATAATGATATTATTATTATAAATAGTTCTAATGAAAAATACAGTGATAAATTAAAAAATTATATTTCTACCAATTCAGATAATAATAATAAAATAATAAAATATATTGAAATTCCAAATGATAAATATATTGATATAGGTAAATATATTCACGTATTAAATGTAATAGAAACAGATGATTCTATGAAAAAAGATTATGATTTTGTTGTTTTAATTAATGATTCGATTATTATTAAAAAATCAATTACACATTTTTATAATATGATTATTAAAATGAACAAAGAATTATATGCATATAATGATAGTAGCGAAATTAAATATCACTATCAAAGTTACTTATATGCTATTAAATATAATGCAATTCATAAATTACTTGACTATTTTAAATCTCATAAATTTGAAATAAATGGATACAAGGATGTAATTGATATAATAGAATTAGAATTAACTGGTATTTATGCAAATAATTGTGATTGTTTTTTAAAAATAGCAAAATTGCCATGTAATATCAATAAAAATATTTATTTTCATAATGATAGACTGTATAATTTGTTGTTTAATAACGGAATATTACCATTTATCAAAATACGTGTGATTGAGAAAAAAAAAGATAAAAACGCTCAAAATACGTTACTTATGAATATATATTAAATATAGAATCTTCTCGTTTTTCTATTATATTTCTTGATATATAATTTTTTTGTTTTGATGTTAGTGTTGGTGTTGGTGTTACTGGGGTTGTTACTGGGGTTGTTACTGGGGTTGTTACTGGGGCCGGAAATTTTTTGATATATAATGGATATGCTATTTAAATCTTGAAACATAGTAATTGTTTTTTTAAATTTCACGTTTTCAATGCTTGTTATAGGTGATAAATAAGAGTTATTTGGATCTAGTGTTAACAGTGTTTTATTTTTTAAAAAGGCAATGATAATGTAAGGATCAATTGTACAATTGTATTTAAATAAACAATTCAATTTATATTTTTCGTTGGTTAAATTTTTGTTTTTAACTATTATTTTAAATAGTTCTTCTTTTGGTAGAATGTTTTTATGAAATTCATTAAAAAAATATTTGTCTTTTTTTACTTTTTCAATTGTATTGGATTCGTTTAAATAAACATAATGCACATTGATGAAATATAAATCTTCCAAATAGAAATCTTTATATAAACCATCCTCTTTTTCAAAATCGTGGATCCAAGACATATCTAATTCTTGAAAATTAAAATCATCCTCCATAAATGTAAGTTTACATAATTATATAATTTATTTGTGTAATTTATACATATTGTATTATAATTTATACAATATGTATGGGTGGAGTGTGGAGTGTGGAGTGTGGAGTGTGGAATTTAATCTATTAAATTTCATCTTCATCCTCATCTTCTATGTCATCATCATCTAGATTTAGTAATTCAGAATCTATATCATGTTCTATATCGTCTTCTATATCGTGATATTGTATTAAATCATTTTCACATGTATTACCGTGATTGCTATTGATAATATTAACCTTGTTTTTATGATAATTCATATATTTATTTTTGTAGTAATATCTTGAATATAAATAGGGCGAATCTTTTGATAAATAATGTCGAACAAACTCGTCCGCACCATATTGATCGATAAATTTGTCTCTTCTTTCCATAATATTTCTTATTGCTTTATTCATACCATTATGTAATTCTGGATATTGAACGTTATATACAATAGGAACTACACTAATCGTTTGTTGTATGTGATTGTTTGAATTATTGGTATCGTCATCGCTACTATCATCACTACTATCGTCATCTTCATACATTTTTTTGGGAAAGTTATGTCTTATTGTTTTTTTTAATTGTTTGTCGTAATAAATTGTGCATAAACCAGTATCCTCTACCGGTTTATTTTCTTCTATTTTTTTATTGGTGGCATCGACAAAATTAAAATTGGTTTCATTTTCTATTTTTGTTATATTATGTAATACGGGAAAATCATGTATAGAATTAACATTGATTGATTTGGATAACATAGTTTTTTTTGTATTTTGACCCAAAGACGGATTTTTGAATCTCTTAAATGTATTCATGTGTTATACATAGGTTATTTATTTTATTATGTTTAAATGGTTTATGATATATCGTTATTAGACATGGTGTTATTAACATATAAAAATGATTTATAATTATTCGATACTACAAATATTATAAGTAATAAAATATATCCTAATAATTAAAATGTTTAAAAGATACTTTTATAATTGTTTTAGCCTTAAATCATATGCACCCGTTTATTCAAGTAATACCCCAACAACAACAACAACAACAACAAAAAAATCTCAGAATATAAACAACGATAATTTCACAGAAATTATTCCATCAGTTGATGTAAATATAAATGAAAAATATCTTCAAGATATCAATTATAAGAATACAATCCCATTTATTCCTCCTATAACAGAAGGTAAAGTAATTAAAGTTTATGACGGTGATACATTTACAATTGCATCTAAATTACCGTATGATTCATCTCCAATATATAGGTTTTCTGTGCGTTTGAATGGAATAGATGCACCAGAAATGAAATGCAAAACAAATGTAGAGAAACTACATGCTGTAAAATCACGCGATGCATTATCATCCATAATACTACACAAAAAAGTTAAATTAACCAATATCAAAACAGAAAAATATGGAAGAATACTTGCTGATGTATATCTAGACGGTACACATATCAATCAATGGATGCTAGATAATAAACACGCAGTTCAATACAATGGTGGAACAAAAAATAAACCTCCTGAATGGGAGATGGAGGAATGAATATAAACTATGTAGTTTTTATACTTTTTATCATTTACACCTTTTCCACTAATTACGATTATCAATAATAAATGGTAATAATTTGTTTTTGATGTCTAATAAATGTATACGAATTGTTTGGGTTGAATATCCCATTAATTCTGCAATTTCACGATTTGAACGTAACATCTCAAAATCACTTGAATATTTATAATACATTATTCTCATGTGTAATGGTGGCAACTCACGAATTTTTTTCCATATTTCTATTTTCAAATTAGTGTCATCTTCGGTTTCAAACCACGTGTTTTTATTAGAATATATAGAATTGTATATTGTATTTTCCATCAAATAATGATCAAAACCAATATATATTGGTTTCAAATATATGTTGTTTAATTTATTATATTCTTGTTGTGTTTTCTCTTTTTTTAGGTACGTTTTTGGTAATGCATTGATCGGTAATAATTTTGCAACACATTGTTGTAATTCATGTTTGATATTAAAATCAACATAGGTTACAAATGTATTATTTCCATTATATCGTTTTATTCCTTGATATAAACCAAATAGGGAATAGGATATAAGCTCATCTGTTTTGATATGGATACATTTATTTTTATACAAACGTTTGAAATGAATAGCTTTGGTGGTTGCCCAATCTTTGTAACTAGTAAATAATATAGTATTTATTTGTTCTCGCATTTCATAGGTAGTTCCTGGATGTTGAATAATGTATTTTATTCTTTCTTGTGTAATTTTGCTCAAATTAGCACATAATGAGGATGATGCTGTGAAAAATAAAAAAAATAATATATATAAATACATATATTATTTACATGTATAATTTTTATATTTTTTAACACATAAATGTTTTAACATATCAACCTACCACTACATTTATATATCATCAAAATTGATATTTTCTTCTGTTGCATAGTAACCATCGTTTTCTTGAAGATCATTTATATTACCACTGTTTTTAGCTTTAATAAAATCATCTTCTACTAATTTTTTATAGTCTTCTTCAATATTATCTGAAAAATGAACAATATCGTCTGTTGCATATTGATATGCACTTTCCTCCATATCAAAATTGGACCATGTTATATCCGAGGTCTTTTTTAATCTTTCTACATCATAATCAGAATAAACTTCCAATAAATCACATTTTTGTAGTTTTTTTGAATTTTCAAAATGAGTTTCCCACTCTCTTAATCCAACCATAACAATACTTCTCACTCGAATTTGATTGTCGCGTTTTCCTCTACCTCTATATTTACCGCGAATAATACATAGACGATTTACATTATCATTACATATTACTTCACACATCCCATTACCAAAATTTTTAGAAACTTGTGCATATATTTCGCCTTCATTTTCTACTAATCTTAGACGATGGCTATGTTTTTCAGTAGTTGATACCACATTTTTACGTGCTTGGCTTTTATGTCCACTACCTCCTTCAGTATTTCTTACCATTTTATCGTGTAATTACAGGTATTTTACTGTGTATATTTTACTGTGTCTTTATATGTATGTAGTATGTAGTATGTAAATAATTTTATTTCAATTTTTTTTATAAAATATTATAATATTGTAGTATAATATATATACTACAATGGCAAATGCATGGATCGAATACATTAAAAAAATATCAAAGGAAACTGGTAAATCATTCAAAGAAGCAATGAGTATTGCTAGTGACAGAAAAAAGAAGGGTACAAAAATTGAATGTGAAGTGTCATCATCATCAGAGAAAAAACACAAAAAACACAAAAAAACTAGAAAAGGAAAATCCAGTAAAAAAAGTAGAGGTACTAAAAAGAGAAGAGGTTCTTCAAAAAGACGTTAAATAGTTTGTTTTAGTAGATAAATAATCCATCAGAAAATTCTTAGTTTCTTGTATATTATGTCGTTCGTCTGGATTACATAATATATTTTTCATAAAAATATCAATGAACCCTTTCCAAAATACTTTAGAGTCGTCCGTTATAAATGGAATAGTTGCACTCGAGTGCGTGTAATTTAACAATACTTCTTTTAAAAAAAAAATGTGAAATCCATAATTGTCCCACGAATCAACATATTTTAGAAGAAATGCCGATATAAGTGAAAACGGCTTATTTGTTAATACTTGTAAATATTTTACACTATCTTCGTAATATTTTTCTCTCATATGAATTGATATATTTGAAATGATTATGTGATTATCAATATAATTTTTAACAATTAACTCTATTTGATTATTTGATAAACTATGGATTTGCTGGTTTTTTTTTAGAAAATCGAAAACAGAGATCTCTATCGGTGCGGTTGCATTGAAATGGTGTGAAAGTGAAACGTTATTTAAACCAGATTTTTCTATACAGTTGTTTAACTTACCTATAAATGGTTTCCCAAACTGATTAAAACATAAATTAGATTTTGAAAAATTCAATAATAAAATGTCGTGCGTTTGTAAAATTTTCAACCCATCCAATACAAAGAAACAAAGATTGAATACATTTGATAATAGCTCTTTTTTATTGTCAAATGTATGAAACCATTCATCATATGTGCGAATGGATCTCGAAGTTTCTACTAATATAAATGATTTGGGGTTATGGTTAGGGTCGGTATTCGATATTGTTATTTTTTCCCAGTATTCTAAAGGTATGCCTTCTTTTGGTATTTGACTAGAATTTACATAAGATAGTTGGGATTGGATTTTAGCGTGTATAGTCTGAAAATATAAATGATAAAAAGGGATTCTCTCTATTTTTTTATTGATATATAACTCTTTTTCTACATTTTCATCTAATTTTAACATGGTTATATTTTGACTGCGTGGTTGTAGGTGTAAGTATGTTTTCTCTCCATCTGTGGTATTTCTGGATTTTAATGACAATATATTATATCGTTTTTGTGATTCATCTGATAATATTTCCATTATTTTGTAAATATAGTATAAATATATTTATATTATATTAAACAAATATGATTACAAACATGATTACAAATGGTAATAGTTATTTGTTGAGTAGCAGACCCTATTTATTTGGTTGTGAATATGGCAATATCATTACTATAAATCTTTTTCCAAAAGGCCCTCTTGGAAAAATAGTAAGACAAGTGAATTTTTCGCATAAAAAATTAAGTGAATTTACAGAATTGAATGAATATGGAAATAAATGTGGGTACGCATTATTATCATTACGTGGGATTGGTTGTGTTGGTACTTGCAGAAACAATCATCGTTTTATGACAGCCAATGAAATACCAGATTTATTTTCATTTTTAATGTCTAACGGCTATAAAATAGATACAAGTTTGACAAAAATGATGAATAGTAGCAATATTCAGATAGACGCAAATAATATTATCGCATTCATAAATTATATACAATAAACACTATAATAACCAATACTACTGATTCTGAAATGGACAATATGGTTATATTTTTTGGGTTATTTATTATTGCACTCTTTATTTTGTTTGGCATTGCTTTTCGAAATTAACAAATCCATTGCTTTTGAATATATTAAAAGATGTACCCAAATGATCTTTTGCAATCAGGAAAGATTTTTTTTGCATCTCGGACATGCTTTTAAAATAAGATCTGATTGTTTCTCTCAATTCATTCGGAGAATTTTGAACAATTTCTTCAAATTGGGCATCGAATAAAGAGTTTTTATTTGAATTTATCATTGATATGCTTATATATTATTATAACTCTAATAATATTTTTCAATTTTATTTTGATTGATTCTTATTGTAGTCATTTAACGACTCTTTAATTGCATTCAATATAGTCTCATAATCTTTATTCGTCGTGGGAGTTTTGAGGTGAGGTCGGGAGTAGGGGCGGGAGCGGGTTTTTCTTTTACCACCTGCACCTTCCCATGAAGATGGGTTGTTTTCATCTAAATTCGGCTCTAAATTCGGCTCTAAATTCGGCTCTAAATTCGGCTCTAAATTAGGAATAATATCATTTATAGTAAGATTTTTATCCTGGTATTCATTTAAATGTTGTATATAAACATTGATAACTTCAGGATTTTCTAAAATAAAATTTACCAGTTTGTTTTGTTTTTCTAAAATATCCGCTTGAATTTTTTGTTCTGTTATTAATTTATTTTTGACATTTGTTTCATTCATGATAGATCTATTAAATTGTTGTAAATTTTCATCAATAGATGAGAATCCCGTACTTGTAAGTTGTGATAATGTTGTCATAAGTTGTGAAATAGACATTAACATTTCCTTAAATAATTGTGGAATACCAAAAATGGGTATCATATTTTGTATTTTTGTTGACATATTATAAATGATATCCCCCGCTATTTCACTAACTTCTTCTGCAACTACGCCTGAAATAATATCGACGGATGGTTTTGATGCGGACAAATAAACTGCTAAAATTTGTGCATTATAATTAAGTACTTTTTCTCTCTGTGTCTTATCTTGTATTGAATTAGCCATCTCGTCTAATTGTGTTTGAAAATGTTGAGGATTATTCATAGTTATATTTAACAAACTACCTAATTCATTTATTACATGAGCAACAGGTTTGACTAATATATTCGAAAATGCTGATTGTATAAAATTTGGATTGTCTTGAATATATTGTAAATATTTTTGAAGCTGTTCAGATTTTTCAGCAGATTGTTCTTGACTTTCTGGTTGATCTTGAGAATTTGGATTTAATGCATCGTTCACAATTTTACCCATTTCAGTATTTTCATCACCATTATCATCAAGAATATCAATAACACCATCACCAGGTTCTTGATTATATTCGGGGTCAATAGAACTAGATACGTTTTGTGCGTTTTGTAGTGTGTTATTTATGCGATTTGCTACATTATTTACAGAATTAATAGTATCAGCAAAATCACCTGTACCACCGTATTGCTTTTTATTTTTTGTTTTATTATTTGTATTTTTATATTGCCTGGTTCTATAATGTTGAGTTTTTCTTTTTTTTGTCTTTTTATGTGATTTCATTTTTGTAATGTTATTGTATTATAATGAGGTTTTATTTTTAGATTCTTGTTGCATTTTTTTAAATTCTGCGAATGTCATATTCAATCGTTTTACTATTTGTTTTTTATCTATTTTTTTGATAAAAGAAAAATTTATTATTTTTCCTTCCGATATGTATTTATTTTTATTTTCCTTTACTTCTTTTATTGATTGTGTTGTTTTTTTATTTGGTTGTGGATTTGAATTATTTTTTGCAATCATACTGGTAGATGGTATCGAGTTAGGATGATTATAATTTTTAAATTTTGCAAATACCTTTTTGTTTGTGGCATTAACCGATACTTTACGAATAGGTTTTGCATCAGAAGATTGATCCATAGCAATTTCTATCGGTTTTTTTTCATCATCATTATCCATTTCATCAACATAAATACTAGGGTCTTTGCATTGAAAGGATATTATATATTTTCTAGCCACAGTTTCTAAAAATCGATATGGAATTGTACTATCACTATAATAAACAAATCCATTTTTATCAATATTATAGTACATTATCACATTACCTAGTGGTGTTGTCTCCATTATAAAATTATTTTTCAAATTGTCTTTTTCACTTGGAGTTAAATTTTTGGTTTCTAATTTTATATATCTATTTTTGTATTTATCTTCGTATTTGATGGATTGGTTTTCGGTTTGGTTTTCTCTTTGGTTTTCGGGTTGAAAATCGAATGTAATAGCCTTGTTTTTTGACATGGTCATTATTGATTTGTATAAAAAGAAAAATGTCATTAATAATTGAATCGATAAAAATATAGGTATATTTTTATATAAATTATGAAATAAATCCATTGTGTAGTTGTTATGGTTTGTTATGTAGATATATATGATTTAATTTTTAAATAGTTTTTGTGGTGTGTTTTGTTCGATTACAAACAAACTTTATAATTGAAATATAACTCTTGGTGTATTTGTTTTTGTTTTTGTTTTTGTTTTTCATTAAACAAGTCATGTTTTCTCAATTCAAAGAGAGTTTTGATATCATTGGATAAATCTGGTAATTCTATTAATTCATAGGTTTTTTCTTCTGAATCTGGATGCAAACGCACTAAACACAATTTTGTTACTTTTTTTCCATATTTTGATTCTAAAATCGCTTTGTATGTATTTAATTGAAGAGCATAATGCCAAAAATTTGAATCAGGATACTGGGATATACAATGTGTAATAGCATATTGGTTAAAGGTGTTAATCGTAGAAATATCTTTGCATCGTTTCCAATCATAAATCATAAGCGATCCATCCGGATTTTCATAAACCATATCGATTGATCCCGCTAATTTTAAGTCTTCATCATAAATAGTCCATTCTGTTCTATAAGGGCGAAAGGTTGGATGATCTTTTACAAATTCAAGAAAATATTGCCATTCTAGTGTAGGTGGTTGGTCTGTGGTTGGGGGACATTTTGTTAATAAATCCTCGTGCGTATAATTATGTAATTTTTCGCCGATTACATAATTATTCATAAAACATTCTATTTGGAAATGCATATCCGTTCCGGCTGAAGAAACTGAAGCTCCGTTTGCGGTCCATTTTTTCTTTATTTCTTCTGCGGTCATTCCCCAGTATTTGTGGTTAGGATTCCAATTTTTACCTTTCATCATTTTTTTGATAATTTTGTCGGAATCAAAATGGGGAAAATGGGAATGATTCCATGTTGTTACAGAAGTGTAATTTGAATCCGAGTCTGTTAAAATTGTGTATTTATGAGTAGGTTCATAAAATTCAATATTTTTATCACGTGGATGCGCATTGATGGTAGAAAGAGTAGGTAATAGTTTTGAAGTTTCCATTTTGTGTTTTTATTGGTATGGTATATGTGATTTATATTATGTAATCAATTTTTTCTTATATGTTTCAATTTTGTCTTTGTTTCTTTTGGATCGTTCTTTTAATAATTTTATTTCGTGGATTAGTAGTGGAATTAATCCAATATAATTAACGGATTGGTAGAGACGAGCATCTTTCTCTCCAGATACTAAAAAAGGGAAATATTCTTGAACTTCATGAGCGATTAAACCCATATTTAATTGATTGGATAATTTATTTTGGTACATGTAAGGAGTTAAATAGTCAACGGTGTAATTGTTAAGTGGGATCGGATTTTCTTTGATACGATAATCAGAGGTAGTATTAAATTGTGTTGCTTGAATGATACCGTTTGCTGTTAGGGAGATACCGTTTGCGGTTAGGGATGTTTGGGTTTGGGTTGGAAACCACAATATTACTACTCCTGAACCGCCATTTTCTCCGCCACCAACACCACCACCACCACCACCACCAAATAAATTCATACCAGGAATTCCTCCATCGTTTTGTATATTTGCATATGCATAACCACCACCACCATTGGGTAAGCATCCACCACTTCCTGTACCACTTTGTGTATTTGCTGGATTACCACCACCACCACCACCACCACCACCACCACCACCAGATCCATAGTACCAGGATGTTCCTTGTATTGAATTTGATAATGAATCATAATAAAATGAATTGAGATAACCATTGCCACCATCAGCATAAAAATCGCCACCGTATCCACTTGTATTTAATCCGCCTCCTGGATTACCACCTATTGGGGTTGTTGTTCCTGTATTTCCACCATATGCGATTATATTCGTTACATCACCTATTATAGAGGATGATTCACCTATACAGTCTGGATAGTTTTGATTTGGACTACCACCACTACCAACACTAATGTTATATGTTGTAGATTGGCATGTAAAAGAATCTGTTTCTACTCCACCTCCACCACCTCCATTAGGATTACTAGAAGTTGTACTGTTTGGATTCCCCCCACCTCCTCCTCCTACAACCAAATAATTTACAGTAATAGGCGACAAAAATTGAATTGTACCAGTAGTTCCCACGTTATTAGTATTTCCAAAAACATAATAGGTATATCCACTTAAATCTGTTGTGTATAAATAATTAGTTACTACTGGCGGTGTATTAATATTAACATTACCAGTTACATCCAATGAATATTGAGAAGATGGGTTATTGTTAATTCCCACATTTCCGTTATAGTAAATACCAGTTGGACCTGATAATCCTAATGATTGTGACCAGTAACTATTTTGACCTGTAGGACCGGTGAATCCTGTTGGTCCAGTTGGACCAGTCGGCCCTGTTGGCCCAATCAGTCCTGTTGGTCCAGTCGGTCCTGTTGGTCCAGTCGGTCCAGTGGTTCCTGTTGTACCTGTAGGTCCAGTTGGTCCAGTGGGTCCAGTAGTTCCAGTAGGTCCAGTAGTTCCAGTAGGTCCAGTAGACCCAGTGAATCCGGTGGGGCCAGTAAGCCCTGTCGGACCAGTACATCCAGTATATCCAGTAAGCCCTGGTGGTCCAGAGGGTCCTGTCGGTCCTAATGGACCCGTATTTCCGGTAAGCCCAGTGTATCCGATTGGTCCTGTAGGTCCTGTTGGTCCTATTTGTGACGATCCAGTAGGACCAGTCGGACCTGTATAACCAATTATTCCACCATCTATTATATTAGTAATTTGACCAAATGCATTTACAGTTACTGATACTGGGCCATTAAATGTACCGTTTAGTGATGGATCTAATTCATAAAAAGGGGTTGTTTGTGTTTGTGATGGTGACGATGAAAAGGACAAACTTGATATTGTAATATTTGGCAATGTTACTGGATTTGTTATTATCAAATTATTTAAACTGCTAGTACCATCTACTATCAAATCATTTGATATATTTAATGTTTGAAAAGTATCACTTACTCCTGATAGTATTGTACCGTCGATAAAGTAAATTTTATTTACATTTATAATAGAATTATTACTCAAATCAATATTGCAATATACATCTATATTTGAATTAATTTCACCAATATGATTCGAAATAGTGTAATTATTTATATTAGAATAATGATTACGAATGATATTATTAGAAGCATTTCTCTCAACACCACCAAATTTTCTAAAACTCATATAATATATATATTTTATGTTCTATATAATAAATCTTATTTTTTATTTAATTTCAAAGGTATTTTGACCTTCTATCGTACCTTCTATTTTATCATACCTGGATTTCAATTCTTTTATTTCGTGGATTAATAATGGAATCAATCCAATATAATGAATCGATTGATATGTTGGATCATCTTTATTTCCTGTAACTAAAAAAGGGAAATATTCTTGAACTTCATGTGCAATGAAACCTAAATTAGTTTGTTTTGTTAATTTATTTTGATATATATAAGGTTGCAAATTATCAATTGTGTAATGACCATTATATGAATTTATAGAGTCAGACAAAGGAATTGGGTTGTTTTTTATCCTATAATCAGATGTCGAATTAAACTCTAATGCTTGAATAATTCCATTGGATGTTAATGATAAAACAGGTCCTCTACCACCAGTATTAATATTTACATTTCCATTAATATCCAAAGAATACTGAGGATTGTTTTGAATAATACCTACATTTCCATTATAATATATACTTGTTGTTCCAGAATTTGTCGATAACCAAAAATCACTATATACACCGGTTGGTCCAGTAATTCCATTGGGTCCGGTTGTGCCTGTATGTCCGGTTGGTGTAGTAGGTCCAGTATATCCAGTATATCCAGTATATCCAGTAGGTCCGGTGTGTCCAGTAGAACCCGTAGGTCCAGTAGGTCCGGTGGGTCCAGTATATCCAGTAGGCCCAGTGGGTCCGGTGGGTCCGGTTGTCCCAGTGGGTCCGGTAGGCCCAGTATTTCCGGTTGGTCCTGTAGGTCCGGTAGGCCCGGTGGGTCCGGTAGGTCCCGTACTTCCGGTAGGCCCAGTAGGTCCGGTGGGTCCCACGGGTCCAGTGGGTCCTGTAGGTTTGATAGCCCCCGTAGGTCCTGTTGGTCCCGTAGGTCCGGTTGGTCCTGTAGGCCCCGTTGTTCCATATTCAAAACCTGTATAGCCTGAAACTATCTTAGTTATTTGTCCAAAATTATTGTATTCTATCTCTTGTGGATACAAATAAGTACCAGCCACATTTGATGCTACTTCATTAAATGGATAATTTTGAATATTAATCTTATCGCTTGTAAAACTGATATAATTATTTATGTGTAAATCATTGCTTATTTGTAATGAATTTATTATTGCATTATTAAATGTGGCGTTTCCTCCAACAGTTAAATTGTTATTAATAATCATATTTTTAAAGTTATAAGTTGTTCCTTGAATACTATTGCCATTTGTAAAATAAATTGTATTTACATCGACCAAAGAATTGTTACTTATATCCAAATGACTTTCTGACACTATTTTTGATTTATGTTCATTTTTCTCATCTCCAATTAAATTTGTTATATTCAAATAATTAGTGTTTGAATTATTATTTCGCACTATATTTTTATTAAATGAATAATTAATGCCACCCAATCTTCTAAAGCTACTCATAAAATCGTATAATATTGTTTTATATTATTGTTTGTGTTTTTATTTACGATAAAACCTCTAATTCTTTTTCATCATGCAAACATTCTTCTTTTAATTTTTTGATTTCATGTATTAGTAGTGGGATTAATCCCATATAATTAATGGATTGGTAGGTAGGATCATCTTTTTTTCCAGAAACTAAAAAAGGGAATAGTTGTTGGACTTCATGTGCGATTAAACCCAAGTTTGTTTGTTTTGTTAACTTATTTTGGTATAAATATGGTTGTAATTTATCAATTGTGTAGTGTTGAGGATTTGGATATTCTGACATAGGAATTATATTTTCTTTTATTCGATAATCGGATGTTGCATAAAATCCTTGCGCTTGGATAATACCGTTTGCTGTTAATGATAAAACAGTTCCTGTACCACCAGTATTAATATTTACATTTCCATTAATATCCAAAGAATACTGAGGATTGTTTTGATTAATACCAACGTTACCATTGTAATATATACCAGTTGATCCAGTAACTCCAGATTGTGACCAAAAAACGGTTCCATGTGACCCTGTAGGGCCAGTAGGTCCGGTTGTACCTGTATGTCCGGTTGGTCCAGTGGGTCCAGTAGTTCCAGTGGGACCAGTATACCCAGTAGGTCCGGTTGTACCTATATGTCCGGTTGGTCCAGTATGTCCAGTAAGCCCTGTGGGTCCAGTATACCCAGTAGGTCCAGTATACCCAGTAGGTCCAGTATACCCTGTAGGTCCAGTTGGTCCAGTGGGTCCGGTCGGTCCTGTAGGTCCAGTGGGTCCAGTAGGTCCAGTTGTACCTGTTGGTCCGGTAATTCCAGTGGGTCCAGTAGGCCCTGTGAAACCAGTCGGTCCAGTTGGACCTGTTGGTCCGGTAATTCCAGTGGGTCCAGTCGGTCCAGTGGGTCCAGTAGGTCCTGTTATTCCACTATCTAACAAATTCACAACCTGTCCATACTGATTAATCTGATAAATGCTTGGTTGATATACTGTAGTACTTGTTGTATGTAAAGGATAAAATGGTGTGGTTTGTTTGTATGGACTATTCGTAAAAGTTACACTATCTACAGTTAAAACATTCATGGTAGCATTTTGCGCAATAACATTGTTTAATTTTGCAATGTTACCCACGGTTAAATCCCCTGTAACCGTTACATTGTCAAAATCTTCTATATTTTGTTTAATAAATCCACCACCATAAAAATAAATACCACTTACGTTTACAATTGAATTGTTACTAATATCCAAATTGCTCAAACTAATTATTTTTGACCGGGGATTGCCTAATATATTCGGAACAGTTAAAATGCCACTGTTACAATAATCGTTTCTTGTATAATTATTGGATACAGATTTATTGATACCTCCGAATTGTAAAAAATTATAATTCATGTTTTTTCGTTTTTATTTAAACTATGAATACGCTGTAATATTATTATTCATTATTTTATTTTTGTATTGTATTATCTAAAAAATAGTTGAAAAAATTTTGAATATTTTAAAATATTTAGAATCTATATATGGGCTATAATATAGAGATTTCATTTGATTTGGCAAAGCATAATAACGTGACAGATCTCAAATCGGAAATTACTAATTTAGCTCTAGATTACAATTGTGATCATTATTATTATTATAATTGCGAGTTTGAAAAATCACAAAAGTTTCCAAGAAATCACTACATAATTGCAGTGGCGTTTAATGATGATAATATTTTTGATTGCGCCAATTTTATTAAATCGGTTAAAAAGATTTATGGAATTTATATCGAATGCATCTATGATGATGAAATCAAATGCAAATTGATTTACGCATCTAAATATTACCTTAAACAAATAGATAAGTCTTGCGTTATCATATATAATAAATTCAAACGCGAGAGAAGTCTCTCGGATAATGAAAAAATTATATTGGCAAATGTATAAAATTACATGGTTTTACTGCTTGATCGACTAGTACTGTTACTGCGATTTTTACTGCGATTTTTACTGGAATGGCTTTTGTGTTTTTTGTATTTTTTAGTGTATATTTTTATTTTGATCATTTTGGGTCGTGATTTTTTTGTTAATTCTGAAGATTTCTGAAAATTTATAGGTAATTGATTGTTGTTCATTAAATTGTTATCTGGGTATGAGTATGGATATGTATATGGATATGTATATGTTTGGGTTTTTATGCGAGGATATGTTATTAAATCTAGATTGTTGTTGTTGTTGATGTTGTTGTTGTATGGATTAAAATCTTCTAATAATCTGGCATGTATCGATTTATCTACAATTGGTATTTTTAGTAATTCTTCTAATTCAGAATTAGTTAAATATTGATGATAGTGACTCTTATCACCGTTATTATCCATATTAACATTTAAATCAACACCATGTTTATTATCATAATCGATTGACCATTCTATATCATTTTTTTTAGGTGATTTTGTGCCATTATATACAAGTGTTTTTGTTTTTCCTATATTTTTAATTTTATAATTCTTATTCATATTAGTAAAACTATTCGTTTTATTTTATTTATACATTATAATTATATAATAAAATATGCCAAAAAATCATAATTTAAATGCTGTTAATGAGAATGAATCCATTTCATTACAAATTGATGATAATTATTATTCATCCGGGTCTGGAGATAATTATGACAAATTTAACAACAATAAACCACTAACCTATGATGATATGTTAGCTTCGATGTGTATGCGTGTTCAAAATGGTAATTTGTGTATGATGATGAAAGATGATAATATATCTAACAATTATGGAGATGTGATAGAACCACCACAATTATTGAATCGCCGACAACAACAACAACAACAACAACAACAACAAGTACCTCGTCCTGTTTCAAATATAAGCGCGAATACAATGAATAATAATAGTTATATTTATAATAAATATTTTCAAAAATATAAACAAAATGATCAACCTATGGATGATGTTTCCGAGTTAAAAAATTTATTATTATCTGGACAAATTAGTCGTGAAGATTATAAAAAAGCAGTTTTAATAAAGCTAATTAATGATCGAAATGAAAAACTTCATATGCAAAAAATAAAATCAAAAAAATTGATGTTTTCAAATTCAAATATTAATATTTCTGGTGCAAATAGAGGTCAAGCTCCAGCAAATATGAACAAATTATTTCGTTTTGCTGGTCCTGGACCATTGCCATACAAAATGTAAATCCAAACAATTTACCGAACACCAATAAATAAACACATGTTGTATAATTTATTTTATAAGTTAAATATAAAATGAATAAAACCATAAAAAATAAAAAAATGAAAACGATTTCCGATTCTTCTACCACATCAACTTTCCAACAACAGAATAAAAAACCGTTATCTATTTCTACAGTATCTCATTCCATATCATCGTCATCCAATTCTTCTATTAAATCAGCAAATACAAGAATAAAAAAGTTAAAGAATTTATTTAAAAAATCTACAAAGGCAAAAAAAGAGGCAAAAAAAGAGGCAAAAAAAGAGGCACCTGCTAAAAAGGTTACTCAAAAAAAGGTCAAACTAGAAATTGAGAGCGAAAATAAGGAAAAAAC
>Ga0214921_10001400_pt1 | contig 41362 bp, 32 predicted proteins | sample LL1505_MetaG_FD_177992 | JGI IMG/M metagenome (GOLD analysis project Ga0214921, IMG submission 177992) | Freshwater microbial communities from Lake Lanier, Atlanta, Georgia, United States - LL-1505 | ecosystem: Environmental > Aquatic > Freshwater > Lake | place: USA: Georgia | collected...
AGACGAATTCGGACTCCTCAAGAAAACGAGTATGTTCAGGTCCACAGATTTCTCCTGCCTATGTACTTAAACCAATCAGGCAGTCGATATGGCCTGCTTAAAAAATGCGGGCAGTAGATTAGCAAGCATCGGTGGACAGGAAGGAAACAGCCCCGGAGGAAATGGGATACTAAAGTCTCCCCTTGCCCATGCCAGGCGAACTTCCCGTCTCTCTTCTCTTAGGTCTTTAACAAAAGCGATGAATGATTTTCTTAGTGGGATATCACTGCAGATACACCACATCCGGCGGCCAAAAGTCTTGGGGGAATACGGCGTATCGATGGGCCTAGTTTCGATCTCATGTTTTTCCGGCAGAGCAATGTCCGCCTTTTCTCGAGCATCCATCATCTCTTGCTCTATCTCTTTTATGCGCTTAAGGACTCTCTCATTAAACTCTTCAGTCGTCATTTGATTAGGGAATGCCGTAGTCCAGGCATCAGGTGTTATGGTGAAGGTGTATATCTCTTTGGCTAATGCCCGAACCTGCGCCGCCTCACGCCTATGCTCTGCGGGAGAGAGATGGCCTTTAGGGAGAGGAGTGATGAAGTTTCTTCTGATCCGTAGCACTTCTTTAGAGAGATTTCCTGACCTGAACATCTCCCAACTGGATACCCCTCTATAGTTATCGATTGAATCTGTGCGGTGTGCTCTAACGGGATTGGCGTATACGTAAGCCATCTTCTCGATAAGGTTTTTGAGGAGAAGAATAGGTGGATGGTGATACCCGGCGCACCATACAGTGACTTGGCGTCTCCCCATTAGGCGGTTAACGGCGTGTGAAGTCTCGCACTTAAACCGCTCCATGAAGCTTTCAACTTGAGTGGGATCCTCCACTAGAACAATAAGATGAACGTGATTTCCCATTACTATAAGAGAGATAACCTTAATAGGATGGAGGCTCTGAGCCACTGCCAAAGCACTCCACAGGATCATCTCCATAAGAGGGGTATGCACAAACGGTAGTCCTTGTTGGACTCTGGATGTGATCATCACTACGGTGTGAGGAAATAAGGTAGTAGGTGGCCGTGACATACAAGATACTCCTGTGAGCAATTCAAAGAGGTTTATCTTGTTTATCGAGTATCTGTGTAAGAAGTTGCTCGAGGGATGTGGCCTTGGTGAAGTTAGTTGCGGTGCATGAGTGCTGCGAAGTAACCCTGTACCAGGGCCTGTCACGAAGTAACCCTGTACCAGGGCCTGATAGGTTGATAAGTGTTCTGGCCATACTCGGAATTTCCCCTCAAATCTCCGAGCGATGTTAAGCTGTATTTGGTATTGGTCTGAAAAAGGGAGGCTGGTACGGGGTAGTTATGGACCCTGAAATTGCAGGGTGCGAAATCCCTTGCCCATACTAGATACGATATAGTATCTTTATAGTATGTGGCAAGTATACGAGCACCTAGATCTCGATAAAAGTTTGCGCAAATTGCCGAGAGAGATATTAGTTAAATATGAAAAATGGAAAGACATAGTGAGACTAAGCGGTCCAGCAGGACTAAAAGAAATAAAAGGTTTTAGAGATGAAAAGCTAAAGGGAGTTTGGAACGGTTTCAGATCTTCAAGGCTTAATCTCCAGTACAGAGTAATATATCGTATCGAAGAGTCGCGGTTTATTGTCAAAGTTATAAGGGTTACACCCCACGACTATAGGAAATAATTTATGAAGCAGGCAAAATACAAACTGGCAAAAAAGCGGGTTGAGGTTAGCGTGGGCGAGTCGCTTCGGGCAGTTCGAGAACTGCAGGAGCTTAGTCAGAACGAGCTAGCGCATCTTACAAAAATCCCTCAAGCAACGATTTCGGCTATTGAAAACAATCGAATTAATTTAGGAATAGAGCGAGCTAAAATTCTTGCGCGAGCACTCAAGTGTCACCCAGCCGTACTTGTATTCCCGGGGTGGGAAGAGAATCGAGAAAAGAGTGCCGCGTAGACTGGCTGTGCTTTTAGGACACTGTGGAGCCTGGCACGTGGACCTGGCCCCGTGGCACAGGTTTACTCAAGCCGCAGCATCGGCCTCGTCATCTCCTCACTCCACAAACCTAAACGCCCCATCACGCACCTGCTTGCGATACAGTGGTCGCAGGGGAGTTCGCTCGCTTGTCATCGAGAACTGGCCGCTAGCGCCATCGTACTCACTGGCCGCCTCTATCCGACTTTGCGCACACGAGATATCTCGCTTGCACCCTGAGAGTGCCCGCGCTGTTAGGATTAGTTGGTCATATGCGTGGCGACTAAGGGGATCAGGAGATCTCTTGAATCGTCTCTCATACTCAGATCTGTAGCGTGATCTAGCGGGACTCTCCTTTGGGCTCTCGGTCGAGAAGAGTGATACTCCTTCGGCGGCGACTCCAGCCGAAGCGACGATAGCTTGATCATCGTTGTCGCTTGGCACAAAGATCGAGCTTCCTTGAATGTTCATAACCCGTGCCTGTTTTAAGAAACTTGCCATCACAGCCCCTGTGTGCGCGGCTAGTATCATAGAGCTTTTAGTTGATGCTAGCCTTGTAGTCTCCGAGCGAAAATCGTGAACATCAAACCCCTGAGATAGATCGACTAGCGGTTTTATTCCTCTATTTGAAAGAGCGTCACGGAAAGCATCGGCGTAACCACTTCCCCACGGGGACTCTAAGTAAATCAGACCAGAGCGCTTAATCGACTTATCTTTCTAAGAGCTGTTACTCCTTGCGCCGGTAGGCAAGCGTTCTCAAAAGAGATCTTAGTTTGAATACCCTCTAATCGAAGCTGGTCTTGAGCGATAGTGATGCCGCGCTGGATCTCCTCGCCAGCGGAAGCGTAATCACCAGTAGTTGGCGCCATAACACCGATCCTAATCTCGTCCGAGTTTTGAGCGCGCAGGTTGCTAGGGTGTAGCAGGATGCTTAGGCATAGTAAGGATAACCGGACAAAGATTAGCGGCGATAGAGAGTCGCGTACCATAGAAAAGATCTCGCTAGAACATGAGGCTGTGAATTAAGCCATGTTACTTGGTCTTTTGCGCGATTATCAAGCTGGCCATTCCCCAGCCAAATCTAAATAGGACCCAGCAGAAGTACATAATAAGGCACGCAAATCACCTTATGCGGGGCGGCTGTCACCAGGGCCGGAGAGATTCTCTTGCCCCACTGTCTCACCGCATGACACACCCCCACCAAATTAGCTTCTAATCCGCCTCCATCCGTTGCCGCCCATGGCCCTAGTGATATACTTTAAAGCGAGTCAGTTCACGAATGGCTTATTTGTAACTTTTTATGCGCATCCTCCACACAGCAGACTGGCACCTTGGTAGGCAGCTCCATGGTGTCTCTATGATTGAGGACCAGGCACTGGTTCTTGATCAGCTTTTTGCCGCTCTCGCGGAACTTAAGCCCGATTGCCTGATCGTCGCGGGAGATATATTCGACAGAGCTTTGCCGCCTGTTGAGGCTGTTGCTCTATTTAATCAAACCCTTAATCGATTGAACACAGATTTTAAAAAGCCTGTGCTACTAATAGCAGGTAACCACGATTCTCCAGAGCGAATCGATTTCGGTTCCGGTCTCTTTGAGAGTAATGGGATATTTATCCGTGGCTCGTTCACTAAATCTCCGTCGATAGTCCGTCTAGAGGATAATTATGGCGCGGTAGACATTGCTTTGCTTCCCTATCTCGAGACCGCGGTAACGCGTCAGGTGTTAGGTGATGAGTTAATTCAAAACCCACAGGACGCACTGGCTGCCGCCTGTCAAGTGGCTCTTGACGCGATGCTCCCAAGCGTCAGAAAAGTCGCGGTGGCGCACGCGTTTGTTGATGGGGGGCGTGAGAGTGAGTCTGAGCGGCCGATCTCTGTTGGAGGTAGTGGTAGGGTGCAGGCTGCTATCTTTGATAAGTTTCACTACGTGGCGCTCGGTCACCTCCACGAGCCACAGGCTGTCGCACGAGATGGAGTTCGCTATTCCGGATCTCTTTGTAAATATTCGTTCTCTGAGGTGTCACACAGGAAGTCATTCTCATTGGTGGATTTAGCGGCTGATGGTTCAGTTGGCATAGAAGAGATCCCTATCTCTTATAAACGGGATGCGCGCATTGTGAGAGGAACTTTCGCCGAGATCCTTAAAGGTGACGCGTTAAATCGAGAGGACTACATTCTGGCAGAAATCACGGACACGGGCGCGATTATCGACGCTATGGGACAACTAAGATCGGTCTATCCAAATATCTTGCAAATGAGGCGTGTCAGCATAGAGGGTTTAGTAGATCCACAGAGCAAAATCCGAGTTGATCTTAGGCAGAGTCCCCGGGATCTATTTGGTGATTTTCTAAGGCATGTAACTAACAACGATCCAGAGGATCTACATTTGCGCGCGTTTGATGCCGCTATGGGAGATACAAGCACTGAGGCTAAAGGCGAGGCATTATCTGATGAAGCCAATCCGAATTGAAATGCGCGCATTTAGCTGTTACGCCGACCGGCAGGTGATCGATTTCACCGAGCTGGGAGAGGGTAAGCTATTTCTTATTCATGGTCCGACTGGATCTGGTAAATCCACATTGTTAGACGCTATGAGCTTCGCGTTGTATGGAGAGTCAAGCGGAGACGAGCGCAAGCCTATAGAGTTGCGAAGTCATTTGGCGGACGCTACGGAGGAGACCTCGGTTACATTTGAATTCGCCGTTGGAGCGAAACGTTACCGGGTTCAGAGATCTCCTGAACAGGAGAACAAGGGTAAACGGGGGGCGGTTAGACGTTTTGAAACTCGAGCTACGCTCTGGGACCAAAGTGAAGTGTTTGATGAGTCCGAGGGGCCGGTTCTCGCGACTAAACCGCGGTCGGTAAACGAGAAGATAATAGAGATCTTGGGATTTAGCGCCGAGCAGTTCCGTCAGTTGATAGTGATTCCACAAGGGCAGTTTAGAAGATTGCTTTTATCTGATGTAAAAGAGCGCAAAGGGATCCTTGAGACTCTCTTTCAGGCGTCTGATTATCGAGCGATCGAGTGGAGGCTTAAAGAGCGCGCGACAGCTTTGTCCCGTGATATTAAAACCGAGAGAGATAAGCGAGATGGATTGCTAGAGCACCACAGAGTTGAGAGTCAACAGCAGGTGCTGGATAAAATAAGAGCACTTAAAAAAGCAGGAAGTGAGGCTCTGTCGCGACAAGACGAGCTTAAAAAACTTATCGATAAGCAAAAAAAACTAGAGGCCCAGGCAGCTGAAACGGATAGCAAGTTTGCCGAGAGGGATAAAGCGCTTGTGGCCGTTAAGGAGTTGGATAGTAAACGCCATATTATATCTGATCTAGAGAAACGGGTGAGGCTATATGAGAGAGCCGCGCCTTTAATCTCGATGGAGAAGGGGCTGACTGAGCTGCTCACAGAACTAGAAAAGCTTGACTTGCGTAGCACTAATTTGAGCGCAGGTTTGAGAGATCTGACGATCAAACAGGAATCCGCGGAGCAGGCCTTAAAAAGAGAAGAATCAAGGAATGAAGAGAGAAAGGCGTTAGATTCTAAGCTAGCTAGGTTGCGCGCTTTAGAGCCGGTAGTCAAAGACGCGGAGCTGGCTGATAGAGATCTGCAGGGAGCGATTAAGGCAGCGGAACAGATAAAGGATCAGCTTAGCCAGTTCGAGCAACGCGAGAAGGCATCTCAGCGTGAGCTTGATAATTTAGCGAAAAAAGAAGTAGAGCTAATCTCAAAAGTAAACAGATCGGAGGTTTTGCCCGGCGAGTTAAAAGTCTTACGTAAAGAGATCGATGATATCAAGGCTCTTCAGAGCGCAAGACGCGAAGAGGAACAAGCTGGGTTGGTATTCGATAGCGAAACTAAGGCCCGAGAGTCGGCTCTTCGCGCGGTAGCCGAGGCAGAGGAGGATGAAAATAAGTTGCGAAAGATCTGGGAAGATTCGCGCGCCGCGGCTTTGGCCAAGTCCTTGGAGCCTAATGAGCCATGCCCTGTCTGCGGCTCAACTAGCCATCCATCTCCGGGGGCTTATGATGGGGCTCTTTTATCAGATGAGGATATCTCCAAGGCGCGAAATGTCCTAGCAGAAGCTCGCAAAGTTTTGGCTGATAGAGATAAGGCGTGCCTGGCTGCGCAAGGAGCCTTAAGCTTGGTGAAGGGAAAAGTGGAGAGCCTGCTTAATTCTCTAAAGGAGCGGAGCGAACAGTCGTTATCTGATCTAATCGCTAAAGAGGAGTTGTATCAGCTTGAAATGAAAAGCTGTGAGCAGGCAAGAAACGAATTCCGCGACTTGGCGATTAGAAAGGAGCACCTTGGAAGGGAGCAGGAAAGTCTGATTAAGGCTCTTCAAAACGCTGCTGAAGGGGATCGTGCCGCTAAAGAGCGATTGGCTCAAAGTCAGACTCGAGTTGATGTCTTAAGGGGACAGATTCCTCCGGAGATAGGAAGTGTCGCGGAGCTTGAGACAGTTAAGGATTCAACTTTAAAAGCGATAGACGCCGCTAGTAAAGCATTCGAGGCGGCTCGAAATGAGCTGGCTAAGATTCATCAAGAGTTGGCGGTGGCCAATGCGACGGTAACGCAGATCAACGAAACGATAAGCGATAAACGGCAGCAGGTAGAGAAGCGAGAGACAGAGCTAGTGGAGAGTATGCGATTATGCGGAATAGCTTCACGTGATGAGTTGCGCGTTATAGTAGATAATTATGAGCGTCTGGATCAGATGCGGCAGGAACTCGCTCATTACACAAAAGAGCGGGCCGTTGCGGATGATAGGTTAAAGAGAGCTATTGAGAATCTGCCAGAGGGGGAGCGACCTAACCTTGAGGAGATACGCAAACAGCTCGTGGAGCTTCAGCGCGGTCTTGAATCCTCAATTGAGGAGATGGCGAGTGCTTCTGGAGAGTTGTCCACGCTAGACAATTTAATCAAGTCGCTTGTCGGCATCGAAGAGCGTCTTAAGCTGCTTGAGGATGAGTACTCGAGCGCGGGGAGGATCTCCGAGATGGCCCAGGGGGAGAACCCTCTTAAGATGTCTTATCAATCGTATGTCTTGGCCTCCAGACTAGATGATGTTTTGTCCCTTGCGACAGCGCGACTTAAAAAGATGAGTAGGGGACGATACGAGATGCGCCGCTCACTCGAGGTAGCTGATCGGCGCCAGGAGTCGGGATTAGCGATAGAGATACTAGATCACTATTCAGGGAGTATGAGATCTGTAGCTACCCTATCTGGCGGCGAGAGCTTTCTGGCATCATTATCGCTGGCGCTGGGTTTAGCTGATGCGGTTCAGGCTCACGCCGGTGGGATCCAAATGGAGACGATATTTATCGATGAGGGGTTTGGCACCTTAGATCCAGAAGCACTTGAGATGGCTTTCCAGGCGTTGAATGACCTTCAGAGTGGGGGAAGGCTAGTTGGCGTTATCTCGCATGTGCCTGATCTAAAAGAGATGATTAAATCTAGATTAGAGGTAACTCCGGGGTCTCGCGGGAGTCGGGCGCGGTTTGTTGTGGATTAGCAGGGATAGGGGTGGGTTTTGCCTCGCTTCCCTAGTGGTAGCCAGGTTGGTATACTGCCAGGCTATATGGGACTACAGCCTAGTAAAGAGAGTTCACAGCAAAGAGAGCCAACGCCGCCTACTTTTCAGGGATCGGATACGAATAGCTTTGAGTCGTTAGAGTCGAAAGCTGCGGCCTCTGAGTTTAGCACAGAGGTTCACAAAGCGAGGCTTAAGGCAGCCAGTAAGATAATCCTCGGGCTGCCAGAATATGAAAAATTTTCACTAAATGAGCTCCTGGTTCTCTGCCTTCCAAAGATGCCAGGGAATAACAAATTATCGCTTAGTAAAACGATCAGTAGTCTCCTGGGCAGCGGCTACTTGAGTTCAGATAAACTGGGATACATATCAGTCAACACAGAGAGATTGTCACAAATTCGGACTAAAGTGCCACAGACATCTGATTACGAGGAAATTAAATTAAAGTGTGGGACGAAAAGATTACTAACTCCCCTTAGGAAGCTAGTAACTGAGTTAGATCCGGAATTCATGCCTACCATCCTTGGATTGGCAGTGAGATTCGAGCAGTTTATTGGATCCAAGAACCTAAATTCTGAGACGATCGAGGCTGCCATGCGTGACCTTATCAAAGCTGGCTGGCTTATCAACACCGGTAATGACACCGTAGCCCGCTTCAGGAAGATTCCTCGCGTTGATGACGTGCGGCAATTGAATTCTTCTGGAGAAGAGCGGCAAAAGCCCGCGTAAGCTAGTTTATCGCCAACGCCTCATCAAGCGCCGGTAAAGCCGAGAACACCTCAAGAGACGGTAGCGCTCCAAGTAGCTCGTTAATTATCGTAGCCGCCTCGCGTGTCGCGCACCCTAACTTAGTTATCTCTTCTGAGGTGATAGTATCTGGAGCAGCTATGGCTTTTGATTCAAGCTCCGCCGCCAAGTTAGCGGCTGTTTGAGCCCCAACATCTAATAATAGCCCTTTAAGAGAGTGCGCGTGTCTCCTAAAAGTTTGCGGGTCGCTCACTGGTAGCTCCGCCTCCTCCAAATAGCTTAGAGGTTCCTTAAACGACTCCATAAATCCAGACAGTATCAAACCTGTGCGTTTGAGTGAGTCGCCTGAACGTTCAAAGACTCCTTCTATATCTACTATCGAAGTCGTAGCTTCTGAAGGCATAATCTTGGCAAGTTCACTATTAAGCTCTCCCACTCTGAGAGCGAGATTCTCCGTAAGTTGACACAGCTCTGAGATTATATCGCTATCGCTCTGTTCCCGCGTGTCAGCATCACTTGAGCGCTCTGTGTCATATGAGATCTGCGACAAGAGGCGAGTGAGCCGCTTTGGGTTAATTGGTTTTGTGAGGATATGGTCTATACCAGACGCTAACATCTTAGAGCACTCCTCAGGGAAGGCATAAGATGTGACCGCTACGATCGGGAGTTTGTGGTTTAAGTTGGCTCTTCTCTCAAATTCCCTAAAATTTTGGGCCGCGGTGAGTCCATCCATAACAGGCATCTGAATGTCCGTCAGTACGAGATCGTACGGACGACGCTGTTCGGCCATGAGCTCCGGCTTGAACGAGATCCTCTCAAGTAGCTGCTGGCCGTTTTCGACGACATCAACTGAGTGACCAGCTTCTTCCAGGAGTGTTTTTAGGATGATGCGATTGGTCTTGGCGTCATCAGCAATAAGAATATTGAGTCGACGTGTCGCTTTGTCCGTCGCCTCATCCGTTTCTGGAGTCGCGCTACTTGGAACTAACTTGCCATCAGCGATTAGGAGCAAGTCGAGCGCGCTGGTAGGCTTAAGAGTTACAAAGAATCTGTCGCCTCGAGCCAGACGATCGGTTGAAGCGATCTCTGATGATGGTACCGAAAGTATTACCGTGCGATCATCTCTAGCTGCTACCCGCATCAGAGGAGCTAGTTCGTCAAATAATATATCAGCACATTTTATGATGTGCACGATATCGAATCTCGCGTTTGATTGGCCCAGTTTCTCAAAACTTGAGGGATCTTCGATTGAGAAGGTATCTACCTGACAGCCGTATCGTGTTAACCCGGAAGCTATCGATTCCTGATAGACCCCAGGTGCGCCGACGATCGCGACAGCCCTACGTTTCAAGTTGGATAGATCTGCCTGGCTAGAGCGATTGTCAATCTTTAGAGGCACCTCGACAGAGAAGTTTGATCCGACTCCGAGAGTTGACTCAACGGATACCGACCCACCCATCCGTTCGGCTATCTGCTTTACGATCGCTAATCCTAACCCGGTTCCAGCGTACAGCCTCGCGGTGCCCTCATCAGCGGTGGTAAATGGGTCAAAGATTGTACTTAGCTTTCCGGTTGATATACCTATACCGGTATCCGATACGCGGAATCTTACACCTGTTCCTGATCCGTCAGCTAAAGTGTAGGAACTGACATCTAGTTTAACGTATCCTTTCTCGCTGAATTTGAACGAGTTTCCGAGGAGGTTTACTAAAATGTTGCGTACTCGAGCAGCGTCGCCGATTACTTGGTCTGGTACATCTGGCTGAATATCCCAGCACAGGGCGAGTCCCGCTTTTTCCTCAAAACGTGGAACTATATGCTCAATAGTTGAGCGAATTGTTTGTTGTAGGCTAAAGCTCTCACTCTCAAGAGAGAGCTCGCCGTTCTGCATCTTGGAGAAATCAAGGATCTCATTGATCGTTTCAAGTAAAGATGTCGCGGAATCCTGCGCCATCTGGATGTACTGCCTTTTACCAGGGGCGGTCTCCTGTTTTAGGAGTATTCTTAACATCCCGGTGATGCCATGAATTGGCGTGCGTAGCTCGTGTGATACCTTAGCGATAAAAAGGGATTTCCCTTTATTCGCGTTTTCAACTTCAAACCGCGCTTTCAGCATGTCGAGATAGGCGGCTTCTGTTGTATCGAGTAAGTCGTTTATTGCCCTTACAAGCTCGCCTACATCGCCTGTGTACTTACCAGGAACTCGAAGGCTTAGATTGTTGGTAGCTGAGATCGTTTTCATTACCGAGGCGAGGTCTCGGATCGGCTTTAAGACCTCTCTCTTCATGATAAAGATGGACAGCATTACCGATGCAATAGAGCTCATGGTGATTATTATTCCAAGAGCTAGTCGTGGAGGGATTAGGCTGGGTGCCTCAAGATAAGAAGGTGGTAGAGCCACCAAGTAAATGATTAGCGAATATGCGATTGCGCCAAGTACGGCATTAGTTAACGCTAGAGAGGATGTTAAGCCGCTTTTTCCTTTCATCTACTCGCCTTAAATAGAAGTTCTAAGAGCTAGCTTCAGAATTAAACAGCGTTTAATTCCTCTGCTACTTCCCATTCTCCTATGTAGTTGCTGTTTAACCAAGCAATAACCACCTACTTATTATTCGGCATAACAGGCATTTGCCTGAAGGAAAATGCGGCAATAAAAAAAGGGGCAACTACTAACGTAAATCGTTAAATTTAAATAACTAATTGGAGGACCCAGGGGATTCCCATAAGAGATACGTGTAGCCACTTAGGCTTTCTTTGTAGCGCTGCATAAACTTCGCCGAGTCTTCGGCGCTCATTGTTCCGTGTCTAACCGCTTTATCGATTAGATTATTTAAACCAGAAATTAAGTCATCGCCGCTGTACTGCACATAACTCAAGACCTCTTTGATGGTATCCCCCTCAACAATAGAGGTGATTCGTGGCTGACCAGATTCATCGACATCAACGTGCACCGCGTTTGTATCTCCGAATAAATTGTGCAGATTACCGAGGCACTCTTGGTAAGCTCCAACCAGGAAGATACCTAGATAGTAGGGCTGGTCGCTTTTATATGGGTGAAGATCTATGTGCCGCTGAATTCCCTGCAGGTCAATAAACTTATCAATCTTACCGTCGCTGTCACAAGTGAGGTCCGCGATTACCGCCTTTCGTGTTGGTTGTGAGTTTAATCGGTGAATTGGAATGATCGGGAAAAGCTGGTCAATTGCCCAGTGATCCAGAATAGATTGAAAAACGGAGAAGTTGCAGAAATAGGTGTCTTTTAACATCCCATCTAGAATCATCAAGTCCTCTGGGACGTGCTTCATCTGATCTTTTAGGCCGCTGATCCTTGTAAATAGGTACCGAAGAGCTCTCTCTGCATATGCACGCTCTTCTAGGCCGATGTTTCCTTGTATGAAACGCTGCAAAAACTCATCTCGCAGACCTAGAGCATCGTTAAAAATCTCATGACAATTTTTAAGGTTTAGATCTCTATAGAGTGTCTCTAGCTCTTTTAGTTTCTCATCTTCTGAAGGCGCTGGACCAAGAGATGTAGGAGGTGCTGGAACTTCCGCTACATCCATAACTTCGGTAACCAAAACCGCGTGGTGAGCAACCAGAGCTCTTCCTGACTCACTGATAATGTTTGGATGCTTTACTCCGGCCTCAGCGCACGCCGAGGTGATCTCCCAAACTACATCGCGCGCGTACTGCTCTGTGGTGTAGTTCATCGAGGACTCAAAGTTAGTCCGGCTCCCATCGTAGTCGACTCCTAATCCACCACCTACATCCAAAAACTCGATATCTGGGCAGAGTTTAGCTAGCTCTGTGTAGACCCTGGCGGCCTCTTTCATAATTTTTTTAATCGCGGTGATCGATGTAATCTGGCTTCCCATGTGGAAGTGTAGGAGCTTGACGCAGCGCTCTAGTCCTCGCTCCTTTAGTTGTTTTATCGCCTCGATAATCTCGTAGAGAGCTAAGCCAAACTTAGCGTTTTCTCCAGCGGAACCGGCCCATCTGCCAGCCCCTCTGTTTGATGGGTTCATTCGTAGGCCGATCTCTGGGGTCACTCCAATAGCTTCGCTGGCTCGTATTATTGTCTCGAGCTCATAAAATTGCTCAACCGTCACAATTGGGCGCATGCCAAGCTTGCTCGCCATTAGAGCGAGCTCAATAAATTGATAGTCTTTGTAGCCGTTACAAAGAAGTAATCCATTGGGGAGATCCTGTACCGCTAAAACCGCGAGCAACTCGGGCTTACTGCCAACCTCTAGTCCGATCGGCTGTCCGTTAGTGGCGCGTTTCACGCTCTCAACGACTTGGCGCTGCTGGTTAACCTTAACGGGATAGGTAAGGGTATAGCGGCCCTGATAATCGAATTCAGCTATGGCGCGATCAAAGGCATCGTAGATAGTTTTAGCGCGCTGCTTTAGAATTCCATCGAATCTGATCAGGTGAGGGGGCTTTACACCTCGCCGAACTAGATCTTCGACGATGCGACATAGATCAACGGGGGGCTTATTGGGATCGGGATAGGCTTCTACGTTTCCGCGCTCATTTATTTTGAAGTACCCAGCTCCCCAGCCATCAATACGATAGTGCTCAGTGCTCTTTGAAATATCCCAACTGGTCATTTAGTAACCCTCTCTACTAAGGAAGCATACTGCTCAGGGCGACGATTATGAAAGAATCTCCATCCATCTCTGGCATATTTAGAATGACCTAGGTCGACATCCGCTCTTACTAGGCCTTCAGTTTCAGCACCTCGTGCTAATATCTGCCCGAATCCGTTGGCGATGAATGATCCACCCCAGAAATCCGAATCGCCTTCGCTTCCAACACGATTCACGGCGCAAACAACTATGTTGTTCGCTATTGCGTGACCACGTTGGACCGTTTCCCACGCCTCCTGCCAATTACCTTCGATTGGGCTAAGGTGTCTGACTCTAGCAATAGCTGTTGGGTAGAATATGATCTCAGCTCCAGCTAAAGCGAGTGATCTTGCTGCTTCAGGGAACCATTGATCGTAGCAGATAAGGACGCCGACTTTGGCAAAGCCTAGATCAAATACCTTGAATCCAAGATCCCCTGGTTCAAAATAGAGTTGTTCGTAAAACGCTGGATCGTGGGGGATATGTACCTTGCGGTAGATGCCGCTCAGTTCGCCGTCGCGTTTGATAACGAGAGATGTGTTGTAAAGCTTACCAGTGGCGGCTCGTTCATAGATCGATCCACCGACGATAGCGATGTTTAGCTTCTTGGCCGCGGTAGAGAGCGCTTGAAGCACTGGCCCCTCAACAGGCTCCGCGTAATCGCGCTCGCATTTCTCCCTAACGCAAAAGTAAGGGGACCGAAAAAGCTCCGGAAGACACACTATATCTGCCCCCTGTTTCGCGGCCTGCTCTATTCCTTGAAGAGCTCGCTCTAGATTTTCTTTTGGTTCAGCGCTCATAGCGAACTGAGCTAGAGCTACCGAGACGGGGCGAGGTGACCAAGGAGTAGCGGGCATTAATCTATCTTTGTTGAGTACACACTTGTGCGGTATGTACTATAAATGCAGATCGAAAAAAAGAGTTATTATCAGATGGATTATCTCTTTTGCGCCTTCCCCCAACTCCGAAACGCATTCCCAAACATCGCGGCGGCAAATATAAATGCCAGAGGATAGAGCGGCATGAGGTAACGCGGAAACTTAACCTGAAAGTATCCAGTAGCGATAAAAAAGACGAGGATAAAGATAAGAGGAATGACCTCAGCTGAGATTGGCTTTGAGAGAAACTCCCGTTTGAAAACTTTATCAAGAGACTCAAACGCGACTCGACCGCACGCGGCCAGAATTCCGACCATGCTAATTATGAAGAGAGGCCACCCCATGGTGTACCAGAGCATTTGCTGTAGATGGTAGATATAAGGCAAGGTGTGAGCGTATTGAATCGTATACGGCGGCCGCCAATAACCGCGCACCATATTTGTTTGCTCTCTTGTGTGGTGCTGAAAGGTTTGGAAGTCCAAGATAGCGTACGGTTCTGCTAGCACAAATATCAGCACGCCAAGACTTAGAGCGGCGAATAGATGCGAAAGCGGTCTCGATACTCCCCTTAAAAAGAAAGCTGTTGCTGCTAGGAACGGCGCTGCCAAGGGGATTATCCCTGCCTCCTCTACAACTCTGTACCCTAGCACGCGTGGCCATCCTTTCCAGTAAAGTAGTTGGTGAGCTATCACCAAGAGGATCATATTAGCCGCAACTATCCCGATCGCTTTCAGTGGTCTGTTCCAGTTGTTGTGCGGTAACCAATCCCTGAGCATTGATAGAGCGACAACGAAACCCAGGGGGACGAATAGAAACACGGAGCTGATCTTCGTGGCTGTGGCTAAACCGGCGCAGGCTCCAAAGATCAGGTGGGCGCGAAGACCTCCGCTTTGGTGAGCTCGCACCAGGGCTATCATAGAAATTAAGCTTATCGTTGTAAGGGTTATGTCACTGGTGAAGAAGCGAGATAGCTGAAGGTGAAACACGTTGAGCGCCAGTAGTAACGCGGCAATCAACCCGACAGTCGATTTTCGATATAATAGCACAGATAAATAGTAGGACAGCGCTATTGCTAGAGTTCCCATCAGGATACAAAAGGTACGACCTGCCACGAATAGACCATCGTAGGTGGTTGCCTCTTTCCAGAATGGCTTTAGGACTTGGGCAAATCCCCATGCGGCGTAGAATGAAAAGCTGCCGTAAGCGAAGGACTTGGGATTCATCCTATTAGCCTCAAGCTGTGTGGTAACCTGCACCATGTGGCGCTCGTCCGGGTGCGTACCTAGGGCGTGGTAGAGGCCAGTAAGTCGGAGAGCTAGGCCAAGGATAACTATCGCGAGTAAGATCGTAAGATCCCAGCGCTTTGATATAAGCCAGCTAGTTTCTGTTTTAGCTTCAGTATTTAACGATGTTGCCATGGCATCAAACTAGCCGGTTTGATATCTGGACGACAACATGGTTTTTTTTGAGGGGCAGTCTTCTTGGTTGGGATTACGCTGTTTTTATTAGATCGAGGCTCGCCAAATCGTTTGGAAAGTTCGATTATACGGACATGAAACTGGTTCCAATTTTAAAGCGCAAGTTAGGTCTCTTGGTTTTACTGGGTGTTGTTGGCTACTGCTTGGTTTATGCACTAGCTTTCGTAAAGCTCTGGAGGATGGAGCACCCTTACAAGTTAGCCTCAGAGTGGATCTTTGAGAATGTTCCTGCGGGTAGTCGGATCGCAAGTCCACATTGGGATGACAAGGTGCCAGTGGGGCTGCCTGGTAAGGATTCCGCAGTATACAAGATGCACGGACGTGAATACGAATTGCCGGTTTATGAGCGCGACTCTGGGCAGATGATTGATTCGATTGTTAAGCGTGTCGCGGCCTCGGACTATTTAACTTTTGCTACCCCGCGTGCGGCAGATTCTATCCCGAGGATTCCAGATGAGTATCCTAACATGACGGCGCTCTTGCGCCTTTTATGGGGAGAGAAGGTCGGATTTAAATTGGTGCATACCACTAAGAATCGTCCCTCATTCTTAGGAATTACTTTTAATGATGATTTAGCGGACGAGAGTTTTTCTGTTTACGATCATCCCAAGGTAGTTGTTTTTAAAAATGAGGAGAAGCTCTCCGCTGAGGAGATCTTAGACCGCGTGAAGAATGTGACTCGCTACGAGCCGCTACCTAACATGAATGACATGTTGTTGATGGATCAAGGGGGTTGGGTTGCTAAGCACCGGATGTGGAATCCCTCATGGAGTCACTATGTTAAGGCGGTTCTCTTTATTCTAGTGGTGGCGCTTAGCTTTTGGGTGTCTCTTGGATCGCTATTTCGCGGGCTTCCCGATGGTGGTTTGGGTCTCAGTTTGCTGATCGGATTATCCGGCGCGACCGCGATCAGCTGGGTTTTTAGTTTGTTAAATGTAGTGCCATTTACGAGGAACGGAGGGCTTTTTGTCGCGTTACTGCTGATCGTATGCGCTCTTATCCGGATCTCTTTAAGCGCCGCCACTAGAAAGCGCGTTTTTGGTTTGATCTCCCGTCATGGACTGGGTGCCTTGATGTCGATTCTGGTTGGCTCCTTGGTAGTGTTGGTGATGCGGTCATCTGATCCTGCCTTGTTCGGCGCCGGCGAGTACGTCGAGCAAGCCTATATTACTTATCTGATGCGTTCATCTGATAGCATTCCCTGGGACCTATCGCGACCCGGCAAGCATATCCCTTTGGCGTTTATTGATCGCGTCGCGCTGGCCTGGGGGTTGAGAGCTAGCGGTGTTTCGACGGCGATTGCTTTGACCGCGTCATATGTCGTTGCCGGAGGTATCATTGGAGGAGCGCTTTACTCGTTTATGGCATTGATTGTTAAGCGATCGATTTCGTCTGTGATTGGAGTGCTGATAGCAATCATACCGGCTGTTTATATTTTGCATCTAACTAGAGATCTCACAGAATCGCGCTTTGCCGCGGCCGTGAGTAAGGACTCATCCTCGGAGGTTCGTGAATTAGCGGCCTGGATATCGGATGCAGTTTCGGGAACTCCGAAAGTGGTGGAAGCATGCGACGATAAGGAGTCTGTATCGGTTGCTTCCTCTCTTGGGCTCCCTAGATATGTGGAAGGTAATAAAGAAGCCCTTAGTAGTGGCAATATTACGGCGCTTTGCGAGATCGGCGATCCTCAACAGGCATACGATCGAATGATGAGCCAGGGGTTGGAATTATTTGTAACTCCGACCATGGATTCAGCTAACACTGAGGGTGCCCGCGCTCGCTTTGAGAAATTTATGAATAGACCCGATCTTTTCGCTAGGGTGTTTGAGAATCAGCGCTTCGCTCTATTTATTCCGGCTTTTTCGGAGTATTATCCGCGGATAACCCCCCGGTAAGAGTGAAAGATAAGAGATGGCAGAAGCTATAAAGAAAGCGGATCAAGTTGGTAATGGCCTGTCACAAGGAGACTCTGTATTAGACGCCGTCGCTAGTGGCCCTGAAATCGGACCAGGTTCTGAACCGAAAAGTGTAGCGGAAGTTGAATCGGCACCAGGTCGTGGCACCAAGGTCTGGTGGGTCGCAACCGGATTGCTGGTGGTAATGGCGATTATTTTTGGGGTGACCACCTATATAGGTTCTGAGAGCACTTGGCTAAAGATGGTGCGCGCGTTCTCTGAGGCAGCGATGGTTGGAGCCTTGGCTGACTGGTTTGCCGTAACAGCCCTATTTCGAAGACCTCTTGGTTTGCCGATCCCTCACACCGGGATTATCCCCAATAATAAGTCACGAATCGGTAGGAGTCTTGGGCTCTTTGTGCAGAGGAATTTTCTGACCGAGGCAGTTCTTGATAGTCAGGTGGTCAATATATCTGGGAGCTTTGCCCGTTTCCTGCAGAATCCTGAGAATCGGCGTGGGATAGTTGAGCGTACAAAGGCGCTAGTTCCTCAGATCTTGGAGATAGCGAATGATACCGAGATAAAGAGATTCCTAAATCAGCAGATAGAAGAGATCGTAAAGCAGGCGGATCTGGCTAGGGGTGGATCTCGATTCCTACGGATGCTTACCTCAAACCAGATGCACGAGGTTCTCCTGGATGAGGTAATTCAGCAGCTACAGGGTGTTTTTAGAACTAATCAGCTCTGGTTCCGCTATCAACTTAGAGAAGCGACTCCTTGGTTTGTTCCTGAGTTCGTAGACCGAAAGATCTTCGACGCAATCGCTAACAAAACTGAGCAGACATTATCGGAGGCTCTCAGCAATAAGAATCACGAGCTGAGACAGAAGCTTCTGAGCGCTTTATACAGCCTGATCGTTAGATTAGAGACCTCAGCGGATCTTCAAAAGAAGGTTGAGGATCTCAAAGTAGTCCTGCTATCAAGCGATGTTTTCCGTGAGTATATAGGTTCTTTAAGGGATGCAGTGTTGTCTGGAATCGACGCGGATGTGAAGAGTAGAGATTCGCTTCTCCTCTCATCCTTGAGTCGGGTGCTGCAAGGCATGGTTGATACTCTTTCTGAGTCTAGCGCGTTGCAACGCAAATTGAATCGTTTCATCCGCAGTATATTGAGTACTCTGGTAGGGCAGGACAGTACGTTTGTCGCGGATCTTATTTCCAAGACGATCGACGGGTGGGATACTAAGACACTAGTCGGAAAGCTAGAGGAGCAGGTCGGAGCCGATCTCCAATACATCCGAATAAATGGAACCTTAGTCGGTGGATTGGTCGGGTTGGGATTGTATCTTGTGAGTGCCGCGGTAGGCCGGTAAGCCTACTTCCACCCAGGGCGGGCCGCATAAATCGACGCCACGATATCCCAGTTAAGGACACTCCAGAACGCGTCAACGTAGTCAGCTCGTCTGTTCTGATAATTCAGATAGTAAGCATGCTCCCAAACATCTAGCCCAAGTATCGCGTATTTACCCTCCATTAAAGGGTTATCCTGGTTAGGCGTTGATGTTATCGCGAGAGAACCGTCTTGGTTTGCCACTAGCCAAGCCCATCCAGATCCGAAGCGACCAAGAGCTGCGGCCTTGAACTTGGCTTTAAACTCGTCAAGATTTCCGAACGCGGCATCTAGTGCCTTAGCTAGATCTCCTGTTGGGGTGTCGCTGCCCTCTGGTGTGATTAATCTCCAGAAAAGGTCGTGATTCCAGTGACCGCCGCCATTATTGCGAACTGCGGTGCGTATCGCCTCTGGTACTGTATCTAGATGAGAGAGGATCTCTTCAAGGCTCTTGCTAGCTAGAGCTGGCTGGTCCTTAAGGGCGTTGTTGAGGTTGGTGACGTATGTCGCGTGATGCTTGCCGTGGTGAATCTCCATAGTCCTAGCGTCTATGTGTGGCTCAAGCGCATCAGTTGGGTAAGGGAGTGGTTTAAGTTCAAATGTCATATCTGTCTCCTAAACGAAAGGCACCTGATGTTATCGCCTTGGAACACGGAAAGGCAAGTATATTCGTCACTAATCAAGAGGAGCTATTTCGCTGATCGGCGAACAAGATTGCAGAGCGTCTTAAAGGCCTTCTGGCCAGCGGTTAAGCTTCTGTTCCTCAATGGATTTAATATTGAGGAGCTATCTCTGGCGCTTTTTCTATTTGATGATGCCAGGGCGGTAATCGAGCTAAACTGGCGGATAGCGCTAGGCGCGACAAACGTAAGCGAAGCCGCTTCGTCATTCAGGGTAACTGTGACTGCTGGGCAAGAGTAGCTCCGTTTGCTTGAGTCTCGAGCCAGGAGTTGAAGAGATGCCTGCCTACTTGCTCCGCCGTTATTGATCGTAATAGAGATCGAGTCCTTTGGAGCGAGATTGTCTCCGGGATTGATCGTTACCGCCATTTTGGCATCTGGACCTGTTCCAGGCGCGGGGTCTGGAGTTGGTGGTTCTGGCTCTGGGGTGCTGGTTGATTCTGGAGGTGTCGGTGTATCGGTTGGGGTATTTTCAGGGGTGTTTGTGGGGGTAGCTGTAGGTGCGCCGTTGCAGCTGATATTAGCCGCTGTAATAGCCCCATCGGCGTTCGCTATCGCGCCAGTAGCGATCTGCCCATTTAGTGAGGAATAGGCTACTCCTGAATTCAGGATCGCCGCCTTTAATTGTGCTACTGTTAGCGTCCCGCTACAGATCGATTGAGCCAAGAGCGCGATACCAGTCACCTGGGGAGCGGCCATTGAGGTTCCGCTGTATGAGGCGTATGAATTGGTCGGCACGCAGGATCTGATTAAACTTCCAGGGGCGGCGATATCGACAGATGTAGTACCAAAATTCGAGAAGTAAGAGAGGTTGCCAGATGAATTGGAAGAAGCAACAGATATGATTCCATCTAAATTATAGCTAGCCGGATAGGAGGGATAGACGTCAGTATTAAGTGTGTCGTTTCCCGCCGCGGCCACAAAAAGAATTCCCGCCGCGGTTGCCTGATGTATCGCTATATATAACGCCGCGCTATAGCCCCCTCCGCCCCAAGAGTTGTTAGTTACAACAACATTATTCCCAGCTTGCTTCAAAGCCATCGTATAATAAATGGACTCTATAGCATCTGATGTATAGCCACTTCCCGAAGCATCGAGGAACTTAGCGGCCGCGATCTTAGCGTTCCACGATACCCCAGCTATTCCGGTTGAGTTATTTCCTTTCGCCCCAAGAATTCCAGCGCAGTGTGTTCCGTGACCGTTGTCATCGTTGGGATCTCCTAGTCCTGTTATAGCGTTTATACCGTTTACGTCATCGATATATCCGTTCGCGTCATCATCGATACCGTTTCCCGCGATCTCTCCCGGGTTCGACCATATATTGGCGGAGAGATCTGGATGATTAAGCTGAATGCCGGTATCGATCACCACCGCTACAAGATCTGAGTTGCCAGTGGTTTTATCCCACGCCGCTGGTAATGACAGGAAAGAGCTCGCGTATTGCTGAGAGTAATCCGGGTCATTCGGAGTGAGAGTCGCTCTGTAGGCCCAATTAGGTTCACAGCGCGCGCGGACCCTTATAGAAGCCATCAGGCGGCGTGCTTTCGCGCGCTTACACGGATTATTTTTACGGGAGTAAGGCGCAGGAGGAGGACGCAAGGAGGATTGGCTTGTAACATGATCTGGGCGTTTGAAAGTAACATGGAATATTTGCTGAGAGAGTCGATCTACTTTCAGGTTCGGAACAGTCGCAAGTACTGATACATCCGAGGACAAAACTGAGACGTAATTGGTTGGTCCGCGCACGCTTATTATAGCACCTGGCCCAATCTCCCTTAGTTGAGGAAAGGCTGTAGAGCATACAGGGGTGCCTAGTAATATCGCGACGACTATAAGAGGGAATTTCGGGAAGGAGGCAGTCGAGACGCTGCTCGATCCTCTCCTAAAAAAACGAGGTGAAAATATGTCACTGAGACTCAACATCATTACTTCGATACAGCTACTCCAATGGGGAAGCAAAGGCCTTCCCTAGGGAAGGCCGGCAAAACCTACCCGTAACGAGAAAGTGGAGGTTGAGTTGATATTCGATTTTCGAGGTGGGAAAAAACCGCACCAGACTACGCCAAGGCTACGTCTGGTCCGACAAAAGCCTCGCCGGCCGTAGCTTTAGCGAAGGTCGGAGATGTATCCACTGTGATACATTGAGGATTTTTTCCCATCTCGAAAACTCGAAGAGCAGCTCAAGATCCGCTTTCGCAGTAGGGAGGGGTTTTGTCGGCCTTCCCTAGCTGTATTTATCGGCAGATCACAGGAAATCTAAATGGATAGATTTAGTTGTTGATTAGCACGCCGGATTACATGTCTTTCTGCAAGTTTTGCTTAAGCAGAATGAGCAGCAAGTAGATCCGGTTACAGGCGTATTAGTTGAGGTGGGAGTATTGGTGATCGTTGGAGTCACGGTGGGTGTCGGTGAGACTGTCGGCGTGTTAGTTGGAGATATTGGAGTATTCGTTGGGGTGAAGGTTGGTGTATCTGTTGGAGTGCTTGTCGGCGTGTTGGTCGGTGTGAGAGTACTAGTTGGTGTATAAGTCGGAGTGCGTGTCGGAGTAATTGTAGGGGTCTCTGTAGAGGTTGGTGTAATCGTCGGGGTATTGGTATCGGTAGGAGTCGGAGTCACTGTGGGAGTATCTGTAGATGTTGGAGTAATCGTCGGTGTATATGTGGGAGTGTAAGTTGGAGTAGCAGTTGGTGTTGGTGACGATGTAGGTGTATCGGTCGGTGTGTATGTCGGGGTATGAGTTAGCGTTGGAGTCGAGGTTGGCGATGCTGTAGGGGTAACAGTTGGAGTATTACTTGGTGTTTGTGTAGGTGTATCAGTTGGGGTGTTTGAATGGGTGTGTGTTGGAGTCGCGGTAGGTGTTACAGTCACGGTTGGCGTATCTGAGGCTGTTGGTGTAGGTGATACAGTTGGAGTGGCTGATGCCGTTGGAGTGTTTGTAGGGATTTCAAGCGGAGTTCTTGATGAATATCCGATACAATAAATCGGATATGTACCTGAGCACGATAAAGTTTCGCTCTTAGCAAACCAGCCAGAATCGACCAAAGCAGGGTTTCCCGTGCGAGTATAGCTATACGCCGCGTTACGAGAGCTCCAATCAAGGCATGTATTAGTGGAGTCTGACGTGGCTTTTATTCCTGTTGATAAACTGACAGTAGCGGCACTCGTTTTTGAGCTTACCTGTTCAAACTCATCGTAGCGCACGGCATTTGATAGTGGGGTGCTACGATCCCATAGATGTTCGCGAGATAATGCAACTACCTCGCCGTGAGTATTAAATATCGGGGCCGATGAAGGGGCTGTACCTGTGAGTTCCTGAGCGTCGTATGTCGAGCTTGACATTAATGGAAACCACTGTCGTCCTGTGTCAGCAAGCCCCGCTGCCGCCGCGCGGATCTGACAGAACTCGCGCGCCGCGTTCATCCCTCCCTGCGCGCCATTGTAAGATTGATTCGCGTCGAAATCGGCTGAAGATACAAAGATAGTAAGCGAGCGTGTTGGATCATTTCGCCAATCAACCACCCAGGATGGGGTAGCGGTCGCGCTCGATGTCGGAGTGACGGTAGGAGTAACAGTAGCAGGGTAGCAGTTAGCGTAAGTACATGTGCGTCTGCATGTCCTGCTAGTACAATAAAAGCAGCAAGGTCCGTTTGGCATTGGTGGGCTAGTTACGACAGGAGTTGGTGCCCCTCCCGCTGATGGGGTAACTGACGGAGGTCTAGCTAGACACGCAAGGCACCGTGCTTTACATGTTCTGCTGGTGCATTTGGCTGGATCGCAGCAGCCTGAATTTGACGAGCCACCGCTTGATGGCAATGACAGAGAGACCCCTGGGGTATTGGTAGGAGTGTAGGTTGGGCTAGGTGTCGGTGTCACAGTTGGAGTTGGTGTTACCGTTGGTGTAAAGGTGTAAGTAGGAGTCGCTGTTGGTGTTGCTGTGGCTCCGCTGCTTGGTGTTGGACACGCGGTTAGAGCTGCTGTAATCGCTCCATACGCGTTAGCGACAGATGAAGTACCAACAGAGGTGCTCAAGTTATTATGAATAGTTCCGTTGTTAAGTATAAGGGCCCGAATCTGGTCGTATGTAAGTGTGTTTCCACAGGCGGCAGAGGCTAGAGCCGCGATGCCTGAAACCTGAGGCGCCGCCATCGAAGTTCCGTTTAGAGTAGCGTATGTGCTCGTTAGGTATGTGCTATAGATAGAGCTGCCAGGCGCGGCGATGTGTACACTTTGAGTTCCATAGTTAGAAAAGCTTGAGAGGTTGTTAGCTGAATCGGTCGATGCGACAGTAATCAGATTAGCTAGGTTAAAACTGGCGGGATATGAAGGAGAAGAGTCGATATTTGTTGAGGAGTTTCCTGCAGCCGCGACAAAGAGGATACCTGCGTTCATAGCGCTCTGAATCGCTGCTTGCAATGCGGCCCTAGTAGAGGAATTGGTGATCTGTCCGCCCCAAGAGTTGTTGCTCACAATGATTGGATATCCAGCAAGTCGCAGGTTAGTGCCGTAATCGATCGCTTTTATCGCGTTCGATATAGAGCCGGAGCCATTGCTCGCCAGGAACTTCGCGGCGATCATCTTAACGTTCCAGTTTACTCCGGTTGTGCCAACGCCGTTGTTTCCTTTTGCTCCAATAATTCCAGCCACGTGCGTGCCGTGCCCATTGTCGTCTGCCGGGTCTCCTACATTTGTAATCGCGTTAATGCCGTGGATGTCATCGATATATCCGTTGTTATCATCGTCTATTCCGTTCCCAGCTATCTCGCCCGGATTGGACCAGATGTTTGCGATTAGATCTGGATGAGTGTACTGAAATCCTGTATCCACGATCATCACCAAGGCATTTGGACTTCCTTGGGTTATGTCCCAACAGAGGGGGAGATCCATGGTAACTGGCGCGTAAAGAGATGAGTAATTCGGATCGTTTGGAACGGCGCTGGCGAAAACAGCGCTATTTGGAGAGCATGTAGTATGGCCGGGGATTTTCTTTAGCACGCGCCGGACAGTGGCTCGTCTGCAAGGATCGTTTTTTCGATTATAAATCTGGAGGTTCTCTGAACTCGGCTTGCTCCTCTTCGGGCGATCCTGAAGTAGTGTAACACCCTGAGCAATTCTCTCTGCGGTCATGTTGGAGGGCTTTACAACTGTTAGTCCCGAATCCACGGTGTTGAAGGCCGAGGAGCTTCCTCTCACGCTGATTATAGCACCCGGATACACCCATCCATCAGCGGCGCAGTCGCGTTTTAATAAAAGCACAGCTGTTACCAGAGTGGCTACTATTACGAAAGCCAACCTGGATTTGGTCCGAGAACACCTCATCAACTTGTACTACGGTATTAATTTTACGAAACTTTAGTGATCCGGAGATTTATGTTAGGTTTCCTTTAATAAACAAAAGCGTATTAATGTCGCTACTTAAAGATAAACAGGTTTAGCGATAAGTGAGCGCTAGGATTTTCTGTTAGGGATGAGCGCTACAATGTCTTAGCGATTACAATTATGCGTACAGAAATAGTCATCGGCACAAGAAAGAGCGCACTAGCTCTCTGGCAGAGTGAGCATATCAAAAGCCTTTTAGAGGCGCGCCATCCGGAGCTTGTTATAACGCTCAGATACTTTGTCACGCGTGGCGACCGGACGCAGGATTCCTCCGTCCCATTACCTGAAATCGGTGGTAAAGGACTTTTTACAGCGGAGCTTGAGCAGGCGCTCAAAGACAGAGAGATTGACCTTGCGGTGCATTCCCTTAAAGATCTGCCAACTACCCTCGCTGATGACTTTATTCTCGGTGCGATCCCCTTGCGCGAGGCGGTGGAGGATGTGCTTATCTCTCGAAGTGGGGAAACTTTGATGAAACTTCCGCCAGGAGCTGTTATCGGCACATCAAGTCTGAGACGTTCCTCTCAGATTCTTAAATTGCGCCCCGACCTTAAAACTGCGCATATTCGGGGAAATGTTGATACGAGAATTCGTAAGACGCGAGATCTTTCTGGCCCGTATCATGCTACCATTCTAGCGCGCGCCGGATTAAATAGATTGGGCTTAGAGCACGAGGCCTCTGAAGTGTTAAGCTGTCACGATATGTTGCCCGCTCCGGGTCAGGGAGCGCTAGGAATTGAATGTCGAGCGGATGACGAGTGGCTATTGGGAATTTTGAGATCAATCCACCACTTACCAACTGAGGTTGCGGTAACGGCGGAACGTGCTTTTTTGGCGGCGCTTGAGGCTGGTTGTAATACTCCGGTCGCCGCTCTAGCTAGGATCGAGAAGAGAGATAACGGAGATTACGTTTCTTTTGCCGGTCGCTGCGTTTCCGTAGATGGCACTCGCACTATTGAGGTAAGTGGGGAAGCCGAATTGTCTGCCGCGAGACAGCTGGGAGTAACTATGGCCGAAGAGGTTTTATCTCGAGGATTTAAGGAACTCTAAAACGTGCAGGTAAAAAGAGTTGTTATCACCCGCCCGTCAGGGCCATACAGCGGCTCTAAGCGTTTAGCAGCCAAGCTAGAGGCTGCTGGTATTGAGGCCTTTGAATTGCCGCTTCTTAAATGTGTGCCGATTAGCCTATCCGCTGAGGATCGGGAGTCAATTAGCCAGGAACTCCATAAAGATGCTGGTGGATGGCTTGTTTTTCTCTCGCCAACAGCAGTATGGGTCTGGAGTGATTTAATTGCAAATGACTCCATGCTTGGGAGCGCGACACAGCAAGCTAGGATCGCAGTGCAGGGTAGCGGTACAGCGAAGGCGGTTGGTGAGTGTCTTAATCGAGTTCCCGATTTTATCCCTTCAGTTTTTGTGGCGGAGGAGTTCGCCAGAGAGTTCGCAAGGGTGCTCGCGCCTCATAGTCCAGTGATAGTTCCTCAATCAGCCGACGGTAGGGATCTTTTCGCGCCAACATTGCGGGCTGGGGGATTTGGCGCCAGAGGGATTGATATATACAAGCTAGAGACTAATGGAATTAACGAAGAATCTTTAGATAGTTACAGACGCTTTATAAAGCAAGGGGCTGCTATCGTGTTTATGAGCCCCTCGGCGGTTGCCGCCGCGGCAAGGCTGCTTGGGAGGGACTTGGGAACCGACAAAGTAGTGTCGATTGGGCCGATTACAACGCAGGCGATAAAACAGGCTGGGTTGGCAGTTTGGCGCGAGGCCCAAGAGCATTCAGAGGATGGAGTCCTAAAGGTCTTAGTGGCTTAGTAAGGGCGACAAAACCTCGCTTACGCGATGTTTTGTTAGAAACGGCGCGTTCGCGCCGTTTTGCCCCGTCTCCCTTAGAACCCCTCGGCTTTATTGAAAAAAATCGGGTCCTGGGCTAGCATTCGTTGGATAGCGCGTAAGAGTCCCTAGAGGTTATTTTATCATGATAGATCTTCATGACCTGCGGTCGCGGCCTGATGAGTACCAGAGGGCTTGTGATATTAAAGGTATTAAATTTGATGTTAAAGAGTTTCTGGATCTAGACACTAGGTACAGAAAGGCTCGTACCGATGTAGAGACTCAGCGCGCCGAGCAGAACGCCGTCAGTAAGGAGATACCCAAACTACAGGGCGCGGAGAAGGAAGCCAAGTTGGCTCAGATGAAGCAGCTGTCGGAGCAGCTCAAGGAGGCCAACGCGGGATTAAAAGAGTTGGAGGATAGTTGGACCAAAGCGCAGCTTCGCATTCCATCTATCCCCTTGCCGAGTGTGCCGGTTGGAAAAGATGATTCAGAAAATCGTCCCGTGAGATCGTGGGGTGAGATAGTAGCGCGTGATTTTGATCTGCGCGATCACGTTCAGTTGTCAAAGGCCTTAGATCTTTTTGATACAGAGCGCGGCGTGAAAATCGCAGGAACCCGTGGCTATTTCCTTAAGGGAGATGGCGCGAGGCTTTCGCATGCGGTGATGAGCTTGGCGATTGACCATCTGCACAAGCAGGGCTACACATTGATGGATCCTCCTCATATCGTAAGTTACAAAGCGATGTTGTCGACCGGATATTTCCCGGGAGGTGAGGAGATGGCCTATCACCTTGATCAACGAGATGATGGGTTTCATTTGATCGGAACAGCTGAGGTTCCCGTGGCTTCGTATCACTCTGACGAGATCTTGGCTATCGATGAATTGCCAAAGCGCTACGCTGGCTATTCGCCATGTTATCGTCGCGAGGCTGGGGCCTACGGCAAGGATACTTACGGACTCTACCGAGTTCACCAATTCTATAAGGTTGAGCAGGTGGTGTTGTGTAGGGCAGACGCCGACGAGAGTATGAAGTTTCATTACGAGCTTTTAGGTAATGCTGAGGCCGTAATGCAGATGCTAGAGCTTCCTTATCGTGTTGTGGATGTATGCACTGGCGACATGGGACAGGGGCAGGTATTTAAGCATGATATCGAGGCGTGGATGCCTTCACGCAAGGCCTACGGAGAGACTCATAGCTGCTCTTCTTTCTATGATTTTCAGGCGCGGAGGTTAAATACCCGTTACAAAGATGAAAACGGCAAGAATGTATTTTGTTACACCCTTAACAATACATGTATCGCTTCCCCACGAATATTGATTCCGCTTCTTGAAAACCACCAGAATCAGGATGGATCGATAACTATACCAACAGCTTTGCGTCCTTACATGGGTGGACAAGAGTTGATAACGCCGAAAAATTAGTTTGATTAAGAAGGTCTTAAAAAATTGTCGCTCTTTATAGATACGTTAAAAGGTAAGAGATCCTCAGAGACGCCTATCTGGTTAATGCGTCAGGCTGGTCGTTATTTGCCGGAGTATCGCGCTCTACGCGAGCGTAACTCGATGCTCCAGATGGTAATGACACCTGAGTTAGCTTGTGAAGTTACTTTGCAGCCGCTAAGACGATTCAAGCTAGATGCGGGTATTATCTTTGCAGATATCCTAACACCTCTAATAGGCATGGGAGCCAATCTTGAATTTCGAAAGGGTGAGGGGCCAGTAATTGATAATCCGGTGCGTTCGGCCGCGGATGTAGGTCGGCTAAGAGTGCCTGATCCGAAAGATAATGTCGGATACACCCTGGACGCGATTAAGCTCGTTGTGAATGAGCTTAATGGCAAGACTCCTCTGATCGGGTTCTGCGGAGCGCCGTTTACACTGGCAAGCTATCTTATAGAGGGACAGAGCCCAGGGGACCTGCAGCACACTAAAGGCATGATGATCGGAGATTCTGAGTCGTGGCACACCCTGCAAACAAAGCTGGCTAAGCTCTCCGCTGATTACCTTGTAGCTCAAGTAGAAGCTGGGTGTGAGGCGTTGCAGATATTTGATTCGTGGCTAGGATATGTTGGCCCCAGAGAGTATGACGTTTTTGTGGAGCCGTATCTTAAATCGCTATTTGAGCAGGTGCGTTCAAGAACAGACGTTCCCGTTGTGTTTTTTGCCACTGGTGTCGCGGGACTTTTTCCAAGATTGGCTAAATTAGGCGCGGATGCTTACGGAGTTGATTGGAGGTTAACATTGCCTCAAGCAATAGCTCTGTTGGGCAGGGATGTTCCTCTCCAGGGAAATCTTGATCCTCAGATATTAACTGGGGCTTGGAGTTATGTAGAGAGATCGGCGCGTCAGATCCTGGATGAGGCAAAAGAGGTCTCGGGCCATGTGTTTAATTTGGGACACGGCATTCTGCCACACACACCGGTGGAAAACGTGGAGAGATTAGTTGATTTAGTGAAGGGGGCCTAGCGGTGACTCATCTAGCGGCGGTTCTCAGTATCTCCCTTTATATGGCCGCTACTTTGTTTAGCTTGCTTAGGTTGTGGAGGCCCAGCCGATCCGGGAAGACCGACAAGATTGCCGCTACCTCTGTGTTTCTTGGTTTTGTGTTCCATAGCGTGACTCTATTACTGGTCCTAAGTGAGTCCCGTTTCTTCGCTCTTGAGAATGGCGCTGATTACTGCCTCTGCGTGTCGTGGCTTTTAGCCTTTGTATTCTTATTTTTTAGGCGGTGGTTTAATTATCCATTGCTTGGGGCATTCATATCTTCAGCGATAGTGCTTTTTATGAGTAGCTCATCGTATCTGCTGCATCAGGACGCGGCCTCGATTGTTGACAGCAGCGTTGATGGGAGGAAGCAAGACCTGGTGGTTTCCCTTCTTCACGGCGTACCTGCATTAGTTGCCGTAGTAAGTCTGGTGCTCGCACTGGGGGTTAGTGTGGCATTTTTAGTTGTAGAGCGTCGCTTAAAGGCCCGGAAAGCTCTTTCGCTTGACGGAAGTGGAGTTAGTTTGCAGCAGCTAGATCGTCTCAACGCGCACCTAGCCAAGATCGGGTTTGTGGCGATATCGCTAGTAATCGTCAGTGGTGGTTTATGGGCAGTTTTGGAGCGCAAATCAGTGTTTGCCGCTGACACATCGGTTATTTCTGGTCTTGTAACCTGGGTATTGCTGGCGGCGATCCTATTTGCGCGAATAGTTCTGAGGTGGTCGCCGAAGAGGGTGTCTCGGTTAACGCTGTGGGTGGCAGGCTCGTTTATCATTTCAGTTTTTATCGTGTTGATGGTGTCGGGGCGTGTTACTCACGCATCGCTCTGGTCTTAGGATGTTTATGGTAAGTGATTTATCTCAATCTCTTAACACTTCACCCTATGAACCTGGGTTACTTGTTACTGGAGTAAGTTTTAGAACTTTAAGCGTAGAGGGTCGAGAGCGCTTGGCTAAAGTAGCTCCAACCCCAGAGGCGATTGGTGACAGTCTTGTTAAGCAAGGTGTGGCCCGTGAGGCAGCCGTTCTCTCAACTTGCAACCGATTTGAGATAGTGTCGGTTGGAGCCGATGGCGGTGGGATAAAGGCTTTCTTTGAATCGTTACTCGGAGCATCAGGAGAGCTAAGAGGGGCTTTGTATCAATACCAAGACGCTTCCGCTGTCAGACATATCTATCGTGTTTCAAGTAGCCTTGACTCTATGGTGCTTGGAGAGGCTCAGATACTCGGACAGGTCAAGCACGCGTATCAGCAAGCTGTTCAGACCGGAAGTGTTGGGACGCATCTACATCACCTATTTCAGAGCGCTTTCAATGTAGCCAAAAAGGTTCGCTCGCACACAGAGGTATCGGCTCACGGCGTGTCTTTAAGTTATGTCGCTGTTCAGTTATCTAGGCAGATATTCGCGGACCTAGCGGATGTCACAGTGGTAGTAGTGGGTAGTGGTGAGATGGCTGAGTTGGCTGTTCTGCACCTCTGCTCTCAAGGATGCAGCAAGATCGTTGTGGCCAATCGAACATTAGAAAGAGCAGCTTCGCTGGCAGAGAGGTTTAGCGGGTTAGCAGTATCTCTATCTGATCTTGATCGGGTTATCGACGGAGCTGATATCGTCATCGGATCAATCAGTATCGACCGGCCGATTATCAGCGCAGCTATGATTAAGAGGCGCCGCTCGACAAGGCCGCTTTTTTTGATTGATCTGGGAGTTCCTCGCAACTTCGCCGCGGATCTAGGTAATATCGATAACGTATACCTTTACAACATAGACGATCTATCAAATGTCGCTACCAGTAACATGGAGCTACGAGAGGCCGCGGCTAAAGACGCGGAGATGGTGATTGAGTACGGGCTAGCTCAATTTGAAAGATGGAGAAGAAAGATCTCGGTACAGCCAGAGCTGATTGATTTAAGACAGGCGGTGGAGAGAATATGCGCAGAGGGAGTGGCAGAGGCGTTGCCTACTAGTTTGAAGGGCATAGGAGATAATCTGGCACAAGAGATATCCTACTCGATTAGTCAGAAGATTAGCCATGAATTAACTATGTTGCTTGAGCGTCAAAAGGGAATCAATCCGGGTGGCACGAGCGATACTGAGGTAAGCCCATTCTTGCTGGTACCCGTGGTCCAAAAAAGTGAGGAGTAGTTTATATGTTTGGCGCTCTCATTAGGATAGCGGCGCTGGGTATGTTTTGGAGCTCTGTGATTATGGCAGAAGATAATAAAAATAGCGCTGAAGATCTGAAGAAGCGCTTAAGTCCTATCCAATACTCGGTAACTCAGCAGTGCGGAACTGAGCCCCCATTTAAGAATGAGTACTGGGACAACCACGCCCCAGGAATCTACGTGGATATAGTATCGGGTGAGCCTCTATTTAGCTCGCTCGATAAGTTTGATTCGGGTACTGGTTGGCCGAGCTTTACCAAGCCGATAAAGCGCGATGTTTTAGCGGAGAAACGCGATATAAGCCATGGAATGGTGCGTACCGAGGTTCGTTCTACTAAAGCTGACTCGCATTTAGGACACGTGTTCCCAGATGGGCCAGGGCCAGATGGTCTTAGGTATTGTATCAATTCAGCGTCACTTCGTTTTATCCCGGCAGAGCGCTTAGAGGCTGAAGGTTATGCCGAATATGCGCGAGATTTCGCTAAAAATGGAAAACCAGATTCCAAACCTGGGATATCCAAAGCCAGTGAGGTAGCAGTTTTAGCGGGCGGCTGCTTTTGGGGGGTAGAGGAATTAATTCGCAAATTGCCTGGAGTAGTATCTACAGAGGTTGGTTACACCGGTGGGCGGGTTCCAAATCCGACTTATCAGAGGATATCTACAGGCGCTACCGGACACGCCGAGAGTATCCGAATAGAGTTTAATCCGAGTGTGCTATCGTATGCCGATCTACTCCGGTATTTCTTCAGACTTCACGATCCAACAACTCTCAATCGTCAGGGGAACGATCGAGGCACTCAGTACAGGTCGGCGATATTCTTCATGAATGAGACTCAGCGAGAGACCGCAGAACAAGTTATCAAAGAAGTGGATGCCTCAAAGAAGTGGAACAACCCAATTGTAACTCAGGTTATTGCAGCCACCCAGTGGTACCCTGCGGAGGAGTATCATCAGGACTACCTTCAAAAACATCCAGATGGATATACTTGCCACTGGCTGCGTGGTGAGTGATCACGAGGATAATCGCAGTAGCATCCGTTTGGCGATTTCTCCAAAGATCATCTTCAGCTGCTCGGGATCGTCAGCTCCGTAATAACCGCCTAGATGATTGTTGTTAAACTTATGGTCAGTAGGCACATATCCGTAGGGTCCTGATCCCACAGAGCTTACGGGCGCTTCGCTATAACCAAGCTCGACGGAGAGTCCTGCGAGCGGATGCTTCACACAATTGCTGAGACTCACATCTCGCCGAAACCTAAAATCGTTCTCTGAGCTCCATGATACAGTCTTTATACCCGAGAAAAAATCGGCCGGATTATCAAGAGATTCAGGAGCTAGCGCCAGACGGCGAAGGAATCGGTCCTTGCGGCTGTTCGGATCTAGCGCGTTTTGTAGAGGATCCTCACATTTGCTAGTGGAGCTTCTGTCATAAATAGCGCTCGCGCTAGGTCCTAATCCTACAACGAAGAGCACCACATTATATTGAGAGCGCAGCCAGTCGGCGGCCCGTAATGCGCAGTAGTAGGGGAGCTCAGCGGTTTTAACAGCCTCTCCCCGGGTTGTTATAGAGTCAGTGGGGTTCGATACAAAATTATCGCCGAGGTACATATAAGCGCCACTAGAGAAGGGTATTTTGGCTGATATTTCAGTTAGGCATCCTGGGGAGTCCTGCGGATTACCTTGAAGATCTTGAGCTTTCTCGAAATATGAAGGCGATGTTCTAACTTGAGCCTGCGTAAGACCTACTTTACCTTTTTTCCCTTCACTATCTAGAGAGGACGTCCCATTCCATCTCCACTCAGCGTCGATTGCCCGAGAGGCAAAATATAGAGAGTGGTTGTATTTGTCTGTGACTATTGGAGAGTCTTTAGTGTAGGAGCCAGGATATGGATATCGCGAGCCGGGCCCACAGGTAATAGGCTCTCCTATTCTGGAATCCGAAATCGCGGGTAATCTGTCGATTAGCGAAATGCCTCGCGGAATTAAGAAGCTTGAGTGCACCAGGTAGCTTGGCCCATTCCAGCGATAGGCATCGTTCATTTGGTAGTCGCTTAAAGCAGAACCTGTGAAATCTCGGAATTTTAGTGAATATCCCAACTGCATTAGAGTCTTTCCATCAAGAGTATTCCCACCTCCTTTAAAGTAGAACTCCCCATCCTCGCCTAGTTTTAGGTAATTGGAAGTGATTGAATAGGAGAGTTCCTCTCCATTGGATCCAGTAATTATCCGTGGGAGGGCCCAAAATGGATCGCAGGCAGGTATGCTGTTTTCTCCTCCGCCCACTGCAATATCACCAGAAGGGCATAAGGCACCTCCCCCCCCAATCTCAAATACCTCCCTCTGTCGCCACTTCACGGTCCATCCGTACCATCCGGGGCTACTACTGTCAGCTCCAGTCGTTCCGAGTGCTTTGGTTAGTAGTGGTGGTGTTTCCGCACAGCTAACACCACTACAGAAGCTTAATCTGTAAACATTAGGAGCCCCGTCTGTAAATAGCAGTACGAATTTAGGGGTGTTCTTATCCTGAAGGCTCGGGTTTGCCTGTATAGTTTTGGCGACCTGCAAGAGGGCGTCGCACGGATTAGTTTGACCTCCTACTTCATAATTCTGAATAGTTCTCTTAACCGTGAGATAATCAGCCACACCTGACGAAGTTGATGTGCTTAGTGGACCCAGCGACGGAATAGCGCCAGTATCTGCTGTTGTCGCATAAGGAATGAAGGCGAATTTGTCGTTAAGTGGATTGAACATGTCAATAAAATTAGCTGCTGCCTCATCAAGAGCTAGTTTTTTTGTCTTGGTATTGTCAGACATCTTTTCATTCATAGATCCTGAAACATCTAGCAGAACAAAGACGTTCGCAGGCTTCATTTTACCAGTCTTGCGGTCCGGTGGAGATACGCTCTCTACCCAGCACCTTACTGAGTCGTCTGATTCTGATTTGGTACAAGGGCCTGTTCCACCGAGAATCTGCGAGATCGCCCCCAAAAGATAAGTGCGCGTCGCGTAGCGGAATGAGGCGTTGACGCTAGAGTCGATCAGGTTCAATGATGAGAGCGGAAGAGTAGTCTGAAGATCGCCCTGCGAATCTCGATATTGAAGAAGCGAGGGAAGTCTTAGGGTATCGCTCTCTACTGATGAAAAATCAGCCGGGTAGTAGGCTTTGAGAGAATCAATTGCCGACTGACGCATCTCTTTTAGAACCGCCTGATTGGCGAGAGTAACTGGCGGTGGGCTGTATGCGACGTTAGCTGTTTTAAGTCCTAAGTTAGGTTGTCCACCAGCTGGAGGTGATGGGTCTGAGAGCATTGGACCCCATCCACGTAGCGCGATCATATTTAGCGCTGTCGCTGACGCCACGCGAGCTACCTTTGTTAGTCGTAGTCTGGCAAGGTAGAGATTTCCGGAGTCAATAGCTAATGCCATTAAGCCAATCATCGTAGGAATCGTCAGCATGAATATGACTATTATGACGCCGGATTGCTTGCTATTTTTTTTGCCAATTGCACTCATAGTATCGTGTCATCCACTACGGTTAAGTCTGAATCTGCGAAGCCACCCGAAAGATTTAAAAAAACTGAGGTAGGTTTGATTATAAAAGATATCTTAGCCCTAGAAACGCGATTTCTAAGACACAAAGAAGCTGTATTTATCGCCGCCGATGATTGAGTCGTAATGGTAGAAAAGCGAGAAACTTTGGTTTCATCAGCAGCAGTGCAGGTATTTTGAGTTAAGAGGCTATTTATATCATATCTGTACACCTCCAAATCCATAGTCGCTGGTTTGTCCGAGGGGTTAGCCGAGGGTCTGGCCACACTCCAGAGGCCCTCATACTTAGTTTTGACATTCTTGAGGCAGTTCTCGGTAACCGTTTTCGTCATGGCCGAATTCACGCAAGCTACAGAGGTTGTGGAGCAAGTAGTATCTTGAACGGTAAGATCCGTGCAAAGCCTGAAGGCCTCTGTTGCGGCTTCGCGGCTCATAACCATCGCTATCTGATAAGCTTGAAGCATTTGAGTCAGTCTCAGAGAGTATCCAAGAATAGTGAGCAGAATTGGCAGCACCAAAACAAACTCGATCATCACTGAGCCAAGCTCAGGGGAACGAGGATGAAGCTTGAGCCCTTTGCTTGTTACGATAATAAGTCTACTTGGGTTAGGTAAGTATCTCATTCCAGCTGAGCCTGTTGAACGAAAGCAATGGCTTTTAGTTGAACTGATACCTCCTGCCATGATATGCCGGCTAGCTTAGCGCCGAAAACAGGTTCTTTAATCGTGATCGATATTGTGAATATATCTCCGCTCTCCGCTACGGCAGCGCAGGACCAAGCAGCGCATTCGTTTCTAGCAGGAGAGAAGGATATCGTAGCCCAACCAGAACCAGGAGACGCGGGATCTTTTGTGCTTAAGCCGATCTCTGTCGCTTTCTGGTTGATCTGATTTACTAGAAAATCTTGCCACGAGGGCGGATTCGAAACTCCCATAACTTCCGCCCGACTAGCACCACTCAGAATAAAGGTCTGCCGTGTGATGTCAGCGACTTCATATTGAAATGTGAGCATGTGAAAGCAGAAGATCATCAAGTTGATTGTAATAAACAGTATGACGATGAAAAACGGCAAAACTATCGCCGCTTCGACCATTACGGCTCCGTGCTCATTACCTCTTCTCTGTTTATTTGAGACTCTCTTCATTTACCGTGGCCCATGTATGCCCATCGAGGATGTCGGCGTATTCTTGAAATTACTTGAACCTACCGACTTAACTAAGTTTTTAGGTTGAATGGACCTGTCACGGACGGCAGGTGTGAGAGAGTCGTTCTGGAGTAAGTCAAGTGATTTCAAGTGTTTGGGTGTGTGGTCCGGCATTTTAGTGGTACTATCTCGTAATGAGAGTCTGGAGGTTCTCTGTTTGCCACTCATCGGGAGACTCTTCTTGAGTCGGTATTTCTTTTGTATGCTCACGTATATGAGTAATCCACTTGGTAAAACGATTCCATTTAGTAACGATTTTGATCCAAACCTACTATTCCCAATAGCCCGAGCCGAAGCGCGGGTTAGGATTGGAATTAAGGGTTCTTTGCCTTTTGAAGGAGTTGATCGTTGGACCTGCTATGAGATGTCTTGGCTTGATTCTAATGGCACGCCTAAGGTTGGAATCGCCACGATAGAGTACCCGGCAGATACTCCGTGTCTCGTTGAGTCAAAGAGCTTAAAGTTATTTTTAGGAAGCATGAATTTTACCCGCTATGAAAGCCAGAAAGAGGTGGAATCAGTTATCGCTGGAGAGCTGTCCAAAGTTCTAAGAAGCGATAGGGTTTCGGTTTCGGTGGCACTACCGGAAGAATGGCGAGATGTAAGAATCGCGACTGACCTAGGTGATTCGATTGATGATAGGTTCGTAAATCGAGATCTTTCGGCGCAACTAAGGTCCGGATCTGACATCGTAGAAGAGACCCTCTATTCTAACTTATTGCGTTCTCTTTGCCCGGTAACATCACAGCCCGATTGGGGAACCTTAGTGATTAAGTATCGCGGCAAGCGCTTGGATCGGGACTCATTAATGACATATCTCACAGCTCACCGTAGCTACCAAGGTTTTCATGAAGAGTGCTGTGAGCGGATCTTTGGTGATTTAATAGGCGCGTGCGCTCCAGATTCTCTGTGGGTTGGGTGCTTTTATACGCGAAGAGGCGGACTGGATATAAATCCAGAGAGATGGTTGCCCGGTACAGCCAGATATAAAGTTATCGGAAGACTTCCGCGCCAATAATGATAAGAGGACGTTGCCTCGCTCTCCTAAGGAGGCGAGGCAAAACCTCGCTTATGCGAGTTTTGCCGGCTGTCCCTAACTATGCCGCCACCTCGTGATTGCAGGAGCCCGTCTCCATGTAGCGCATCCCCAGTTTCTTCAGCAGCTTGTTATCGTGATTATCTCCCGGATTAGGAGTTGTTAGTAACTTTTCACCAGCGAAAACAGAGTTCGCTCCAGCAACAAAACACAAAGCCTGCATCTCGTCTGACATCTCCATGCGGCCCGCTGATAGTCTTACCATTGAACGAGGCATCATGACCCGAGCAGTAGCTATCATGCGAACAAATTCGATCGGATCAACCTGGTCCTCTTTCGATAGAGGCGTTCCCTCGACTTTCACCAGCATGTTGATAGGAACGCTCTCTGGATGAACCGCCTGATTCGCGAGTTGGGTGAGGAGCCCAACGCGATCCTTCGGTCCTTCTCCCATTCCAACTATTCCACCGCAGCAAACGGTCATGCCAGCCTGACGCACGTTCTCAAGTGTCTTTAAGCGATCCTGGTATGTGCGGGTGGATATGATCTCTCCGTAATACTCCGGTGACGTATCCAGGTTGTGGTTGTACGCATAGCAGCCAGCCTCTTTTAGACGCTGTGCTTGAGACGGAGTCAGCATCCCTAGAGTGCAGCACACCTCCATCCCGAGACCTCGAACTTCACGAACAAGCTCAAGGATTGCATCAAAATCCTTGCCATCTTTAACTTCGCGCCAGGCTGCTCCCATGCAGAAGCGAGTAGAGCCAGAGTCCTTGGCCTGTAGTGCTTTTGATTTCACTACGTCTACTGGCAACACCCCGTGACGTTCTACCCCCGTTTGATAGTGAGCGGACTGAGGGCAATAGGCGCAGTCTTCTGGGCAACCCCCTGTTTTTACCGAGAGAAGCGTTGAGCGCTGAACCTCAAGTGGGTTGAAGAATTTTCTGTGGATCGTTTGTGCCTTGAAGATCAGATCTGGAAATGGGAGTCCATAAAGCGCCATCGCCTCTTCATTGGTCCAATTGTGGCGTATCTCTGGGTGGTTGCTTTCGAATTTAACCCCAGTTGCGCAAGAGGCGCCAAAGGCGTGATTATCACTATCAGTTGTGGCGCACGAATTTGGTCGAGAGCAGCAGGAATCGTTTTGCATCTTTTTAAGATCCTTTAAAAGTGTGCGCAATTTATAACCTATTTTTAGGGATGGGTACAGCGGATGAAAAGAGTTGAATGGGTCCTTTTTGATCTGGGAGGTGTGCTGGTGAATGTCGATCAGGCCCGAATTTTCACTAACTTAGCACGAAATTCCGGTCTTGATCCCGATTTTGTTAAAGAGCAGTTATTGCGAGCAGTCCCCTTAAATTCGGATTTTATAACGAAAGAGTATCTACCCAAGCAAATTGCTCGAGAGGTTAATGTCGCTTTGGGTACTAGCCTATCTGAAACTCAGGTAGTCGAATCTATTAACGCGGAGCTTGGCGAAACGATAGGCTCGACAGCTGAATTGCTAACTAGTTTGCGAAGTAAGGTGAGGATCGGCTGCCTGTCTAACACTAATTCAATTCATTGGGATCGGCTGTTGAACTGCTACTCTTTCATGAGCGAGTTCGATCGTCGCTTCGCCTCCCAGATAGTCGGCCACGCGAAGCCAGGCGCGCGGATCTATATTGAGGTAGCCAAGCACTTGGGTGTCTCAGGTAACGAGATTCTCTTCTTTGACGATAGAGAGGAAAACATAGAGGCGGCTCTAAAGCTTGGATGGCATGCCAAGCTATATCGAGAGCACGGTAATTTAATTAGCGACTTGGGAGAGTTTGGATTGGGCTGATATTTACGCCAGCCCCTGTCTCCTGATCTTAGCGAAGGCTTCAGCGAAATAGGTCAGTATTATATCAGCTCCGGCCCGCTTAATACTGGTGAGCATCTCCACCATAACCCTCCGTTCATCGATCCATCCGTTTCGCGCGGCGGCCATCACCATAGCGTACTCGCCACTTACGTTATAGGCCGCGGTCGGTAATCCAAAAGTGTCCTTCACTTCCCTGATTATATCCAAAAACGCCAGCGCTGGCTTAACCATCAGAATGTCAGCGCCCTCTTCAACATCTAGGGCTGCTTCTCTTAGAGCCTCAGCGCGATTGGCTGGATCCATCTGATAGCTTTTTCGATCTCCGTATTCAGGAGCGGATTGTACCGCGTCGCGAAATGGGCCGTAGAAAGCGGAGGCGTACTTCACCGCATAGCTCATCAGCGGGAGCTGATCGAATCCATGGTCATCTAGCCCCTGTCGCAGAGTGCGGATCATTCCGTCTATCATGCCACTCGGCGCGATTATGTCAGCTCCTGCTTCAGCGTGAACTAGCGCCTGCTTAAGTAAATTCTCCAGAGTCGGATCGTTTAATAAATCGCCGTCTTTCATCACCCCGCAATGCCCGTGACTAGTATACTCACAGAAACACAGGTCCGTGGTTACTAACATCTCTGGTGTTGTTTTCTTGATCGCCTTGATAGCCGTTGGAATAACTCCGCATGGATCCCAAGCGGAAGATCCTATTTCATCCTTTGATTCCGGGATGGCAAACAGGATCACTGACCTAATCCCAAGCTCATGAAGCTCGGCTACCTTACGAGCGGTTACATCCACACTCATCTGGTACTGACCAGGCATCGATTTGACCTCGTTACTAACCCCACTTCCTGGAGTAACAAAGAGGGGAGCTACTAAATTCGCCACCTCAACCCTGGTCTCACGAACCATGTCGCGTATGGCTGGGTTTCTGCGCAGTCTACGAGGGCGGGATATCGGAAAGGTCATAACGGCGAAGGTCCGGTAAAGCTAAAAAATTAAGAGAAACGGTAGCTTATCAGGGGATAAGATTCAAGCTTTCGACGGACCTCAAATGCCGGCTCTGGGGCACGAAAAATTTGTTTTAATTCGGCGCCGTTATGCAAGAATGCCCGGCGGAATGTGAAAATAGATTTGGGTCTCCAAGCAACTTTTTCAATTCATCTATCGATTGGTTCTGGGTGTAAGCACCGGGATGCGAACACAGAGCTACAAGGGACCAGTCGCAGATAGGTCTCAATTTTAAGGATAATCTGGGGGGCTTTGATGTCAAAGTTAAGAGGAAGAGGTGGAGCGCTAAGTGATGAGGTCAGATCCCCAAATAGCAAACCAGAGAGTATCTCAGTAATACCCACCGGTGACCGTGACGCGCTTGTCGAAGAATATTACGATTATGTTAGTACTGTCGTTCACGGCCTGATGCGAACTATGCAGCTCCCAGGTGCGATGCGAGAAGAGTTCGTCTCGGCGGGGTTATTTGGACTTGTGGAAGCCGCAGGTCGCTTTAATCCGGAGCGTGGAGAGAGGTTTAAAACTTTCGCCTTTTTGAGAATACGCGGAGCGGTTATCGATTATGTACGCTCCACTTGTGAGCTTAGCCCGCGAGCATATCGGCGACTGCGTGCATTAGAGGCCGCGCAGATGCTACGTGAGGAGCAATTAACTCGAAGAGGCGGTGCCGCGGCGAACAGCTGTGACACCAGAGAGACAGCGGCCAAAGAGGGACTGGAATACCTGGAGAGAGTCGCGGTCGCGTTTAAATTGCTTGGGCACGAAGGAGAAGAGGATGCCCGCCTAGCTACGAAGGAGAGATACGATCCAGAGAGCAATCTAGAGAAGAAGCGCCGCTCTGAAAGAATCCGTGAATTAGTGGCAACTTTACCCGAGAAAGAGCGAATAATTATAGAGCAGCACTATTTCCATGACCGCAAGTTTGTTGAGGTCGCGGAGCAATTTGCTGGTCTATCAAAGGCTGGGGTATCGAGGTTGCATGATAAAGCGATTGATATGTTACGGCAGAAAATTCAGAAGGTGGCGCCCGACCTGGCGGCTTAGTAAAAAGTTAAATGAGCTAAGCAGGGCGAGGGGTGTACTACTAGCGATTTATCTAGCGGCTTTCTTGACCGGGTGTGATGAGCCGATACTGCACGATCTTACTGAGCAGGATGCTAACCGGGTGCTCAGTCGTCTCAGTTCAGGAAATCTCCCAGCCAAAAAAGTGATTCAATCAGACGGCCGCTGGTCGATCTCTGTTTCTAAGGAGTTGGTTGTGCCGTCACTAAATTTCCTGGATTCAACCAGGGTGCTTTCGCCGCGACAAGCAGGCGCGGGAGCTGGGAATAAAAGTGGCTTCGTGCCAAGCCGAGAAGAACAAAGATTCAGGTATGAGCGCGCGGTCGCTATCTCTATAGAGGAGAGTTTAGCGGCGATGCGTGGCGTGTTAGAGGCACGTGTGCATTTGAATCTACCGGAGAGCGATCCGCTCTTTGGAACTCGCAAAGAGAATCTAGGTTCAGGATCGGTTTTACTCGTCACAGATTCTTCCCTGTCCGCTAAAGATGATGAGATCGCGGCCCTTGTCAGTGGAGCCGCTGGGATTCCAGCGGGTAAGGTTTCAGTACTTAGAAGTCAGGCGGCGGGGTCTTCGGCCGAAA
>Ga0214921_10001401_pt1 | contig 41361 bp, 31 predicted proteins | sample LL1505_MetaG_FD_177992 | JGI IMG/M metagenome (GOLD analysis project Ga0214921, IMG submission 177992) | Freshwater microbial communities from Lake Lanier, Atlanta, Georgia, United States - LL-1505 | ecosystem: Environmental > Aquatic > Freshwater > Lake | place: USA: Georgia | collected...
CCGCGACAATCTCGCCCGATCGATCCCGCTGATTCGCTGGACGTCCGAGAGGCTCAAGCCGCGCTCCTGCCGTTTGGCTTTGAGCGTCTGCAAAGCCTCCTGCAGTCGATCATGCGCCGCGAGCACCGCTCGCCCACGAGCGGCAATCCGGGCCCGGTTTTGCTCGACCTCTTTGATGATGCGGCGGTGTCGCGTCGCCTCCTTGGCCGTGAGCCGTCTCTGAATGCGCTTTCGAATGGCCGCCACGTCGCACCTCACTCAATTTCAAAGGCAGTCACGGGCAGAATCGTAATTTCGTCCAGCATCTCGTAGACAACGGCGAGATTTCGTCCGTCCGCTGTGTGGCCAAACGCAATCCATCGGCTACTTGACCGGCTCTTCTCGCGTCCGATGGCATTCATCAGCACCCACTCCGCCTCTTCCGTGGATACGGCATTTTCCGCGAGGTGGGCCACGTTGCCATGCGGGAACGAATCGTCCCAAACGATATCGAACCACGGCATGGGCGCTGCTTTCCGCCACTGTTGACTTATGTTACATCGACTCTGCACGAGCGGCAATGGCGATGATGGCCCGACAGCCGCAACGCCGAGCCGCCCAAAAAGTATACGGGCGTACACTTTTGAGGAGAAGGGGGTAAAAGAGCTGCGTGCCCTTTTCGTCTGGATGGTGACGCCCCGTGATCGGCGGTGGCCCGCCCCCTCGTCGTGCGCGTGGTATGCAAGCGTCTCTCCGGTACCATGCGGCTATGCCATCAACAGCCGGCACCTTGCGCGGTCGAGCCGGAGCAGCCGCGGCGGGCCCGCTCGTGGCCGTCGTCGTTGATCCGTCGTTGCCCTACGACCGCGAGATCGCGAAAGGCGTGGCGCGGTACGCCCGCGAGGTGGGCGATTGGCGACTGTATGTCGAAGAGGAGGAATCGCGGCGGCTGCCCGACTTCAAATCGTGGTCGGGGCAGGGGATCATCGCGTCGTTCGACGAGCCGCGCGTGGCCAAGGCCGTCGTGGCTGCACGCCGGCCCACCGTGGCGGTCGGCGGCGGTGGGGGAGCATACGACCCGCAGAGCGGCATTCCTTATGTCGACACCGACAACGTGGCGATCGCCACGCTCGCCGCAGAGCACCTGCTCGAGAGGGCGCTGCCGCACTTCGGCTACTACGGGATCCGATCGTCGCCGGCCACGGGCTGGTCGGAGGCTCGGGCCGCCGCGTTCAGCCGAAGGATTTCCTGAGTGGGAAAAGAGGCGGCCGTGCTCGTGCCGCGGCACGATTCGACCCGCTGGGAACGCTTGCAGGCGGAGCTGGCCGCGTGGCTCGCGTCGCTCCCCAAGCCCGTCGGCATCATGGCCTGCGACGACGTCCGCGCTCGGCACGTGCTCGAGGCCTGCCGGTCGCTCGGCCTGCGGGTGCCGCACGACGTGGCCGTGATCGGCGTCGACGACGACGAGTTCGTGTGCGAACTCTCCGATCCGCCGCTGTCGAGCGTCGCCCAGGCGGCGCGGAAGATCGGGCACGAGGCGGCGCGGCTCCTCGACCTGCTCATGCGGCCGGAGCGATCGCAAGAACATGGCGGGCGAGCGGTGCCGGCCCGCTCCGTCGTGCCGCCGATCGGCGTCGTGGCCAGGCGCTCCACCGACACGCTTGCCGTCGAAGATCCAGCGGTGGCCCGTGTGATCCGCACGATTCGGGAGCGGGCGTTCGGCCCCCTGGCGATCGCCGACTTGGTGGCGGAGTCGGGGCTGTCGCGCTGGCAGGTCGAGGAGCGTTTTCGCCAGCTCGTCGGCCGCTCGATCCGCGACGACATTCTCGAGGTGCGGCTCGCCGAGGCCCGCCGGCTCGTGACCACGACCGACCTGCCGCTCAAGACCATCGCGCCGCGGGCGGGGTTTCGCTCGATCGCCTACATGACCACCGTGTTTCGCCGCCACTTCGGCACGACCCCCGCCGCCCTGCGCGTTACAGCGCAGGGCGGCAAGTGAATCTTCCTGGAGTCCTCACGAACATGCCTTCCCCTGCCGTCCTCGCCATCGTGGCTCATCCCGACGACATCGAGTTTGTCGCTGCGGGCACGCTTCTGCGGCTGCGCGAAGCGGGGTGGCAGACGCACTATCTCAATCTCTCCGGCGGCGATTGCGGGAGCATGACGACCGGCCCCGACGAGACGCGCACGATCCGCGCGGCCGAGGGGCGGGCGGCGGCGGCGATCCTGGGCGCCGAGTTTCACGAGAGCCTCGCCAACGACCTCTGCATCTTCTACGAGGAGCGGCTGCTGCGCCGGCTTGCGGCCGTGGTGCGGCGGGTGCGGCCGCGGATCGTGCTCACGCACTCGCCCGACGACTATATGGAAGACCACATGAACACGGCCCGGCTGGCCGTGACGGCGGCCTTCGCCCGCGGGATGCCGAATTTCACGACCGATCCGCCCGTCGAGCCCTCTGCCGGCGACGTGACCGTCTATCACGCGATGCCGCACGGCCTCTGCGACGGCCTGCGGCGGCCGGTAATGCCCGAGCTCTTCGTCGACACCACGAGCGTGCAGGCCGTGAAGCGGCAGGCCCTTGCCGCGCACGTGAGCCAAAAGGCCTGGCTCGACGCCACGCAGGGCATGGACAGCTACCTCGACGCGGGCGACGACATGGCCCGGCAGGTGGGCAGGATGTCGGGGCGGTTTGCATATGCCGAGGGCTGGCGGCGGCACCTGCACCTGGGCCTCTCGGCCCACGACGACGATCCGCTCGCGGCGGCATTGCATCCCTCCGTTGCCGGTCAATCCTGAACTCCAGCGGCAGTTTCGAGGTCGCTGCACGGCCCTCGGTCGCGACTAGGTGCCTTGAGCACCGGACTTCAGGCACGACAGACAGCACAAAAACTTGCACTTTCTGCAATCTTTTGTAAGGTTGAAGTATGCAACCCCTCAAGCAGCTCGCGCAGGCGCTGCGCCTGCTGGCGGATCGCGAGCATTGCGTGTTTGCCGCCTCGGATGTGGCTGCTGCGGTTCCTGCGTGCGGGCATCTGGCGGGGCTCCTGTCGCGGGCCGTGAAGACGGGGCTGCTCGAGCGGGTCTGCCGGGGCATCTATCTCTATCGCGTGCCGGACTACCCGACAGGCTCTCTGCTGTTTCATGCGGCGGCGCGGCTGCGAGCGGGCGAATTCAATTACATCAGCCTGGAAACCGTCCTCAGCGACGCCGGAGTGATTTCACAGGTGCCGATGAACTGGATCAGCATCATGACCTCCGGCCGCAGCCACGTGGTCGACTGCGGAGATTACGGCCACATCGAATTCGTGCACACCGCCCAGCGTCCTGACGACGTGAGCCATGAACTGACGTACGACCCGGATCGTCGCCTCTGGCGGGCCTCCGTGCGGCAGGCCCTGCGCGACATGAAGGCCACGCGCCGGAGTCTGGAACTCGTCAACGAGGAGGCCCTGCATGAGCTTGTTCGACCAGCTCGTTGACGAGGCGCTGCGAGCCCGCGCGGAGCTCTCCTCGCTGCGGTCCGTCGTGGAAAAGGAACTGTTGCATCACGACATCGTGCGCGAAATGAGTGCAGCCGGGCTGCTCGCCGGGCTCACCTTCATCGGCGGCACCTGTCTGCGAGCCTGTTACGGCTCCTTGCGGCTCAGTGAAGACCTCGACTTCACCGGCGGGAGCGACTTCCGGCGCGGTGATCTGGCCGACCTGGCGACGATCCTCACCGACCGCCTGAAAAACCGATACGGTCTGCCGGTCAGGGTGAGTGAACCCGTGAAGATCGGAGGCACTGTTTCCACCTGGAAGCTCGTCATCGAGACCCGCCCCGGCCGCAAAGATCTGCCGGCCCAGCGGATCAACCTCGACATCTGCGCCATTCCCAGCCACGACCCGCGGCCGATGATGCTGCGCAATCTGTACGGCGTCGACCTCGGCACCTCCGGCCTCATCCTCCAGGCGGAGAGCCGGGAGGAAATCCTGGCCGACAAGGTCGTCGCGCTCGCCTTGCGCGGAAATCGGATCAAAAACCGCGACCTCTGGGATATCGGCTGGCTCACGCAGCAGGGTGTCGAACTCCCGCTCCCGCTGATTCCTCTGAAGATCCACGATCACAAGTGCGGGAAGGCGGGCTTCATTGCGGCGCTGAAGGATCGGCTCGCAACGCTTCGCGGTCGGCCCGACACGCGAGCGGACTTCATCAAGGAGATGCGGCGTTTTCTACCGCCTGCCGCGGTGCGCGACACCATCGAAAAGGAGCAGTATTGGAGCTATCTGGCTCAGGTCGTGACGGAGCTTGGCCAGAGGGCGATGGCGGCTTTGAAATCGCGGCCATGAGGGCGGTGCTCGCGAAGCGGGGAGGTCGCTCGCTCACGGCCGGTGGGGCGTGAAAACGAAAGGCCGGCCACACGGATCGAAAGATATTTCGGTGTCTCTGGGGGCTGCGATTCCCCGATCAAGACGCTTACAGTGCGGAGGTCATCTTCACACTTCGAGGAGTCTCCCGTGCCGCGTCCTTTGAGCCGCATCGCCCCCGACTGGTGGGACTACACCACGCTCGACGCCGAACTCATCCGCGATGCCGCGGCGCTCACCGAGCGCGACCTCGCGGCCCTGTCGCGGCCCGGCTTTCGCATCGTCTTCTACGACACCCTCGAAGATTTTTATTTGGCCGAGGCGCTCGAATACATCTCGGCCTGGAAGCAGGCCACGGCCGACGATCCCGTCGGCATCTGCGGGCCGATCGGGCCGACCGAGCAGCTGCCGCTCGTGGCCCGGCTCGTGAACGAACTCGGCCTGAACCTTCGCCACGCCCACTTCTGGGGCATGGACGAGTGGTATGAGAACGGCCGCGAAGTGCCTGTGACGCACCCGCTCTCGTTCGAGAAGGCCGACCGCGAACTCTGCTTCGATCGCATCCGGCCCGAGCTGCGGATGCCCGAGGCGAATCTCCACTTTCCGAAGGGCGACGTGGGCCCCTACGTGGCCAGCTGGAAGACGGCCCGCTGCGCCGTGATGCAGGGAGGGCAGGGCGACATCAAGCACTGGGCGTTCAACGATCCGCTGCGGCGGGAGGGAAGCTATAAGGCTGCGCCGCCGTCGCCGGCGGAGTATCGGGCGCTGTCGACACGAGTGGTCGATCTGCATCCCGTCACCCTCGCCCAAAACGCCCGCACGAGCGGCGGCGGCAACATCACGATGGTGCCGCAGCGGGCGATCACGGTGGGCCCGGTGCAGACCTGGCAGGCCGAAAAAGTCTCGATCTGGCAGGCGGGCGTCCACGACAACCCGCTCGGCCAGCGGCTCACGGCCCTGATGATCTCGAAGGGCTTGCCCGATTCGAGCGTGCCGATGTCGCTGCTCGCCGACCATCCAAACGTGCAGTTCAACTACTACCGCGGCGGCCTCGGCACCTGCGCCGTCGAGATGCACTAGCCGTCGAAACCCGCTAGATTGGTCGCTCCACCAAGGGGAGTTGATCCATGAAAGCCTTTCGCCTGTTCGCGATTTTGATCGGCGTGGTCGCCGGTCCGTTGCATGCCGAGCTGCCCGCCCCCGCGCGGATGGGCTGCGGGATCATGACGTTCGACACGGTGCCGGGCTGGGGGCTCGACGACAAGGGCCTGTCGCAGATCGGGCCGACGCACGGCGGCGTCGCCGTGGACAGCCGCGGCAACATCTTCACGAGCGCCGACGCGGGCCTGTTCGTATTCAGCCCCGACGGCAAGGTGATCCGCCGCCACCTCGGTGGCGACTACACGCGGCTCCACGACATCGAGATCCGCAAGGAGGCCGACGGCGAGTACGTCTACGGTGCCCGCAACGCTAACGCCGAGGGGATCAAGATCAACGCTGAGACAGGCGCTGTCGTGCTCAAGCTGCCGTTTCCCGAGGAGTCGGGCCTCGCGCTCAAACAGTTTGCCCCCACGGCGATCACCGTCGCTCCCAACGGCGACATCTTTCTCTCCGACGGCTACGCCAGCAACCACATCTTCAAGTTCGACAAGACGGGTAAGTATCTCAAGCACTTCGGCACCAAGGGCAACGATCTCAAGCAGTTCAACACGGCGCACGGCATGACGCTCGACACGCGGTACGACCCGCCGCGGCTCTTGATCTGCGATCGCAACCACGAGCCCAAGGGGCGGCTCTTGCACTACGACCTCGACGGCAACTTTCTCGAGGAGGTGATCACGGGCCTGGGGATGCCGACGTCGGCGTCGATCCAGGGCGACTACGTGTCGGTGCCGGACCTGCACGGGCGGCTCGTGATCCTCGACAAGACCAACACGATCATGGCCGTGCTCGGCCACAATCCCGACCGCGCCCAGGGGCAGAACTACAAGATCCCGCAGGCGCAGTGGATCGAGGGCGTGTTCAGCGGCACGCACGGGTCGGCCTGGGACGCGGAAGGCAACCTCTACGTGCAGGATTGGAACGTGGACGGCCGGATCATGAAGCTGGTGCGGGTCTCAGGCAATCGCCACGGCTCGGATCGGTGAGCCGTCGCGGCCGGCGAAGTTCAGGGCAACGGCAGGCGAAGCATGCGGACAGCGGGCCCCTGGCACGGCCACCGGCACTGCCTGGGCTTTGTTGGGGTTTCGGGAACGCTGCGAACCTCGGTTGTCCGCGGCTCCTGGCAGACTGTGGGGTTCGGTCTCTTTACTTGGTCTTCCTTGATAGAATCAGAGAACGCGATCTCAACCATGTGATGCCTGGCGGGGACACGACCGATGACGACGCTGCTTGAACAAGCGATCGACCAACTGCGGAAGTGCAGCCCTGCCGAGCAGGACACCATCGCGGCCTTGATTCTCGAGGAAATCGCGGACGACGCCCGCTGGGAGGCGGCATTCGCTGTCTCGCAGCCCGAGATCGAGCAGCTTGCCGAAAAGGTTCGGGCGAAGATTCGCTCTGGCCAAACCCGCGATATGCGGATCGAAGACCTGTGAAGTCGAAGCTGGAAGATGAATTTCTTGCCTGCCTGAGACGACTCCCCGATTCCGTCAGGCACGCCGCCCGCAAGAATTATCGACTCTGGCTCGGTTGACGCCGCCCCCAACTTGGTACCAGCCGAGTTGTTAGCCATGCAGGGCCTGACGCCGCAAAGAAGGTTGACACAAATACTGTTGAAGCGTACACTATCTCAAATAGTCCAAGTCGTGCGGAGCATTTGCAAAACCTGATCGTCGCCATCCTTTCACGTCCATGTGCGAGGCCCATTTCATGAGCACAGGGGAGATTCTCGACGAATTAGTGAAACTGACGCCGGAGGAGCGTCGAGTGATCGCTCGTCGATTGGCTGAACTCGAATCCGGCGCGGTCGATCTGCAAAGTAGGGGCATCGACGCCCGCGAGGCGGCCGAACTGCGGGGCCGGTTCGAGCGTTTCGCGGATGACTGGGATAGCCCCGAGATGGCCGCCTACGACAACTACGATGCCGCCAAAACCTCCGTGTAATCGCGGCGACGTCGTGCTGGTGTTGTTTCCGCACTCGGACCTCAAGACCGCCAAGACGCGGCCGGCTGTAATAGTTCAGGCTGACACCCTCCAAAGCGGAATGCCACAGGTAATCGTGGCGATGATCAGCGGTCGAATGTTCCGCGCGGGTCACCCGAGCCGAGTCGTTATCGAAAAGAATTCGACGCAAGGCCGTCGATCAGGCCTGCTCGGTGACTCGGTCATCATGGCGGACAATCTGGCGACCGTTGCATTGACCGTGATCGATCGCGTTATCGGTTCGGTCGCAATGCCGGAAATCGATGACGCCCTCCGTCATACGCTCGGCCTGTAGCCACCGCCACCGTGCGCGACGTCTCGATCAGCGGCGTGCGGCGGGCCGGCGAAGCGGAGGATCTGCCACTCGACCGGCTGGTGAAGGTCGTCGAACTCACGCCCAATCCCGGCTACCCGAAGACGACCCCGAAGGGCGGCACGGGCAAGGGGATCTGGCTGCGAAACGATGCGGCCACTGGCCCAGCCGCCACGCAGCCCGCCCCGCGGTGAACGCGCGGCGGTCACCGGATGGCCCGGCCCCGCGCGGCGGCCGCTCTGATGTCTTCTTCAGCCCAGCCGAGGTGGGCGAGCATCGCCGCTTCGGCCGCATCCGGATCGTGCCGGGCTACGGCGGCAAGAATCGCCGCGTGGCCGACGATCGCCGGCTCAGGTCCAGCCGTCCGGATCGTTCGTTTCCGCGACTCCACGAGCAGGCGGCCGAGCGTCTCCAGGAGCACGGTGAACACCGGATTGCCCGACGCGACGGCCAGCAGGTTGTGGAATCGCACATCGGCCGCCACGCGGGCATCGAGGTTCTTCGCCTGCCGGAGTTCGTCGATGGCCGCTTCGAGCGCGGCGATCTGGGCGGCCGACGCCCGGCTGGCAGCATGCCGTGCGATCGCTGATTCCAGAGGCCGGCGGGCCTCCGTGAGTTGGAGGAGCGAGAGCTGCGAGCGCTGCAGCAGAAGCCGGAGCGCGTCGGCCGTCGGCCCTGAATCGACCCGCGCCACCCGCGGCCGGGCCCCCTGCCGCATCTCGACGAGCCCTTGCGACCGCAGACTGCGCATCGCCTCGCGAATCACGGTTCGCGAGATCCCGAGCGCCCGGGCGAGATCTCCCTCGCTCGGCAGCGTGGTGCCGGGAGGATGGGAGCCCGTCACGATCTTGCCGCGCAGGTGCTCGATCACCTGCTGGACGAGGTCGCCCTCGATGGCGGCGTTCCCCGCCACGGCCAGCCGGGCCTTGCCAGGAGGGCGTCCGGGGCGACGCCGGCGCAGGGGTGATCGGGGCATGCGGCAGTGTTTCTGGAGGGACGGCTCGACGCGAGGAAGGCCTCGAACACGCATCGAATGGCAATCTTATATGATAGCCTGCACGCGGCCGTTGCTCACGCGGTCGTCCAAGAACCCCCGCAGGCAGCTCGATGCACAAAGTCGTGATCACCGATTTCATCGCCGACGATCTCGCCCCCGAGAGAGAAGCCCTCGCCGGGCTGGCGACGGTGGAGGCGTTTGACGCCTTCCATGAAGACCAGTTCGTCGGCCGGATCGAGGACGCCGCCGCGATCATGATGTATCACAACATCCGGCTGACGCGGCCCACGATCGAGCGGCTCGAGCACTGCCGGCTGATCGTCCGCTGCGGCGTGGGCTTCGACAACGTCGATCACGCCTTCGCCCGCGAGCGGGGGATCACAGTGGCCAACGTGCCCGACTACGGCACCGAGGAGGTGGCCGACTCGGCGATCGGGATGATGCTCGCCCTCACCCGCGGCATCCACCAGTTCAACACGCGGCTCCGCGACCGGCCCGACCCGTGGATGTATCACGTGTTCTCCCCGCTGCACCGGCTGCGCGGGCGGACGTTCGCGCTCGTCGGCCTCGGCCGGATCGGCATCGCCACGGCCCTGCGGGCCAAGGCGCTCGGGATGGACGTCGCGTTTTTCGATCCCTACCGACAGGACGGGTTCGACAAGGCCCTGGGCATCCGGCGGGTCGAGTCGCTCGAGGAACTGTTCAGCGAGGCGTTCGTGCTCAGCCTCCACTGCCCGCTCACGCCCGAGACGCGGCACCTCGTCAACGCCGAGTCGCTCGCCTGGCTGCGGCCCGGGGCGTATCTCGTGAACACCGCCCGTGGGGGTGTGGTCGACACGGCGGCGATCCCAGCGGCGCTTGCCTCGGGCCGGCTCGCGGGCGCCGGCATCGATGTCTTGCCCCACGAGCCACCGGCCGCCGACGACCCGCTGCTCGTCGCCTGGCGGGATCGCAGCCATCCGGCCTACGAGCGGCTGATCATCAATCCGCACGCCGCGTTTTATTCCGAGGAGGGCCTGCTCGATATGCGCGTCAAAGGCTCCGACGCCTGCCGCCGTGCGCTTCTGGGGCAGCCGCTCCGCAACGTCGTGAACTGATCGCGCCGCCGGAAAAACGTAAAGGAGCGGTATCCGGGAGCAGTGACCATCAGCGGCCGGTCGCCCATTGCCGCCGCCGCGAAGCAGGCCCGCATCCCGCTGCGCGAAGCCGATCTGAAGGCCGTGCGCACGCTCGTGCTTGTGAGCCCGCCGGAGTCGTTTGCCGCCGAAGACCGCGCCGTGCTCGACGGCGTGCTGGCCACCCGGCGGCCGCGGCTGGTGCAGGCCGACGCCGATCTGGGCCGCCTCTTCGCCGCGCGGCAGTTGCACATCCTCGGCTGGGAGGGCCCGCTGGGGGCCGCTCGGCCGGGTCACCTACCATCAGCCGGGCGAGCCGGCCATCGATCTCGAGCCCGAGGTGCATGCCGATGCCATCCGCATCACGCTCCCACGGCTGGCCACCTGGGGCATCCTCAAGCTTTCGCCCGCCGCGGCGGCTCGGTGAAGCACGTGCCCGTGGAGTGCTTGCGGCGTCAAGCAGTGCAACCCTCGTGATGGAAACTGGTTCCATCGGCGGGGGCAGGTCGGAAGCCCGGGCCGGGCTATCCTTTTCCACTGGCGTCGACGAACTGCCGCGGGGTGAGAACGGTTAGCGTCCCGACGGCCGCAGAGGGAAAGTGCCTCGCGTTGCCAGACACCAAGTGACACCCGAGCGCGATGGCACATTCCGCGAACGGGGCGTCGTCGGCATTGGGAAGTCCTCGAACAAGGTGGGCCGGACTGACGACGGAGTATTCGGCCTGGGATTGAATCCGCCTCAGGACGATCATCACTTCGTGTCGTGGAAGGTTGAATTCCGGACGCTGCAGCACCTCTTCGTATTCCGCGATAATCCGGTCATCCAGCCCAGCCCGAACCGCGCCACTTCGGAGCCATTCGACGATCTGCCCGGGGGCGCCATGCGGACTCAGAAACCCGGATACCAGCACGTTCGTGTCGAACACCGCGACACCCGGCCGGTCGCTCATGAGGGACGCTTTCGGTCGCGACGAGCCGCGGCGATCACGCCCTCGATCTCAGGGCTCGACAACGCATCAGCACCCGTGCGCCGCGCCCGCTCCCGAATTCGGCGGAGTGCAATCTGGCTGCGGGCCTCGCGTGCCGCCTTCAGCACATCTTCCGGATCGTCTTCTTCGTCCACATACATGATCACAGCCATCGGGCGGCCGTTACTGGTGAGAATCATCTCCTCCGCGGCAGCCAGTCGCTCCCGCACAACCCGCGGTCGCTTGAGCTCATTGACCGCAATGTAGTCCATAATTGTCTCCTTTTCATGGTCATAATATGCTCCTCTCGTCGCCTCAGCAAGTCGAAACGCTGCGATTGTCGACGCCGCTTCGAGCGTGGCCGAGGTGGGCGTGTTCATCAATGCTGGCGTAATGCGCGATTTTTGACGAAAACGTGCATTACAGAATCGTAAAGTGTACGATCGGAGGCATGTTTCACGACATTTTGTTGGCCCAGCACCGGGAATGGCAGGCCCTGCTCGGCGAGCCCTTCATCGAGCGATCGACCGCGGTCGGCGCTTCCCTCGGTGCCGCCGACCACCGCGTGGCGGTGGTGCTCGGCCCCCGACGGGCGGGCAAGTCGATGTTCGCGGCCCATCTTGCGACGCGGGCATCCGGCCGGGTGGGGTATGTCAATTTCGATGATGAACGGCTGTTGGGCAGGGAAGGGTATGTGCCCGACAGTCCCGGGCCCCGGGGCACCGACGCGCTCGTGGCGGCGATCGACGCCGTCTACGGCGAACCGCACACCATTCTGTTCGATGAAATCCAGAACGTGCAGGGCTGGGAGATCGTCGTCAATCGGCTGCAGCGCTCTGGTCGCCGGCTCATTCTCACCGGAAGCAACGCCCATCTGCTCAGTTCCGAGCTCGCGACGCATCTCACCGGCAGACATCATCCCATCCCACTCCTTCCCTTCTCGTTCGCGGAGTTCCTCTCCGCCCGTGGGTCGGCAGAACGCACCGCGGTCGAGTTCGCAACGCTCTGTCGAGCTCATGCCGAGATCGGGGGTTTTCCCGAGGTCGTGCTCAAGCCCATCGACGGGGGCGGCTACCTGCGCACGCTCCTCGCGGCCGTGATCCACAAGGACATCGTCAGCCGCTTCCGCCTGCGCGCGCCGCAGGCGCTCGATGCCGTGGCCATATGCCTGCTCTCGAATCCGGGAGCCGAATTTTCGTTTGCCTCACTCGGCCACGCCAGCGGATGCCGCAGTGGTCACACGCTCAAAAAATACGTCGGGTATCTCGAGCAGGCCTTCGTCCTCTTCACGGTGCCGCGGTTTTCCTTCAAACCTCGTGAGCAGACGGCCTCCAACAAGAAGGCGTATGCGATCGACAACGGGTTTGTGCGAGCGACCGGATTTCAGGCCAGCCCCAATCATGGCCGCCTCCTCGAATCGCTTGTGGCGATCGCCTGCCTACGCCGACAGCTGCGCGGCGACTGCCGTCTCTTCTATTGGAAGGATCCTCACCGCGCGGAGGTCGATTTTGTGATCCACGAGGGGCAGAAGGTGAAGTCGCTCATTCAGGTCGCCGCGGACCTCCACGATCCGAAGGTGCGGGCGCGGGAAGTCCGCGGACTGATCAAAGCCGGCCACGAGTTGCGGTGCGACGACTTGCTCCTGCTCAACTCCGATGAGCGGGGCGAGAGCCGTGAGACATGGCAGGGACGGTCGGCGATCATCCGCCGTGAGCCTGTCTGGCAGTGGCTCCTCGATCAGGGATGATTCCGCGACGCCGTCGGGGAACTCAGACGGCGGCGGCCGCTGCGGTGGCGGCGAGCAGCTGCTCGATCCATGGGCCGAGGCGCCAGTGCTCGTCACGATGGCGCCCGGCAAGGGGGATGTGCCGGGCGACGAACTCGCCGCCGCCATCAAGGATTTTCTGGAGAACCTGCGGCCGAGCATCGCCGCGGCCGAGGAGGTCGGGGGCGTGATCGCCATCGAGAACCACTCGAACTCGCTCCTGCGGACGCCGGACAGCGTCCGCAGCTTCGCCGATGCCGTGACGAGCGACCGTGTGGGCGTCGCCCTCGCCCCGCATCATCTCCCGCAGGATGCCCACCTCATCGCCACGCTCGCCCGCGACCTGGGCCCGCGGATGAAGTTCGTCTACGCGCAGCAGGACGGCAAGGGCTCGAAGGAGAAGCTGCCGAAGGAGGTTGAGCTCCTGCAGATGCCGGGCCGCGGGCCGCTCGACTTCGGGCCGCTCATGCGCGAGCTGGCGGCGCAGCGGTTCGCCGGCCCCGTCGAGATCTTCATGCATCCGGTGCCCCGCGGCGTACCGATTCTCGACACCGTGCCTGCGATCACCGCGGAGGTGAACCGGGCTCAGGCGTATCTCGAAGCCCTTCTGGGTAAAGCTCAATAAGGAAGCCCGAAGCGTAAGCTGAAGGGAATGCGGTGGCAATTCTCGAAACACCACGCGGTTTCCGCTCGGCTTACGCCTCGGGCTTCCGGAGAGACCACGTGAAGTGGTTTTTCAAAACTCAGTAGGATCGAGCGATCCCGCAAACCTCACAGCCGCCCGGCTACTCGTTGCCGGCCGCGACGGCCGCCGGCAGCACGTTGATCACGGCGGGCGGTGACGCCTGGCCGCCGTCGGCTATGGCCAGCAGGTGAAAGAGCCTGCGGCCGGGAGCGGCCTTCGGTGCGGCGGTGATGGAAAACTCGCGCTCGTCCTGCCCCTCGACGATCAAGAGGCCGCTGAGCCCGACGTTGTCGATGAACACTCCGTGCGGCAGGTTGCGGTTGGCCTGGCCGTCGCGGCCAAACTCGATCCGATCCTTGAAGTCGTGACGCACCGCCTTCGCCTTCAACGAGATCGTCTGGCCGGGGCGGATCGTGAACTCGAGCGGCTCGCCCGGCACCTGCTTGACGACGGATGAATCGGCCCCGGGAAGGATCTCAAGCGTGAACTTCGGCTTGTCGGCGAGCTGGATGTCGCCGAGCGTGCCGAGGTCGCGCACCATCTCGCTGCCGGCCACGGTCGCCACGGCTCGCACCTTCACCGCCTTGTCGGCGGCCTCGTCGGGCGCCGCGGCCTCCGCAGCCGCCGAGAGCACGCCGATTGCCGCGCGCTGGCCGGCCTCGATTTCGATCGGACCGTGGAAGGTGAACCCGGCCGGCAGATTCTCGAGCTCGATCCGCACGGGGCCATCGAAGCCTTCGATGCGGGTGACCGAGAACGTGAGCTCGCGGCCGCTGCCCGGGCTGACCTTCGGATCCTTGCCTGCGATAGTCACCTCGAACGCGGGGTTCGGGTGGCGGATGCCGAGCGTGTAATGATGGTCCCGCGGGCCGCCGAAGCCGCGCACGTCGGTCACCCGCGCCACGTATTCGCCGTCGGCCGGCGGCACGAAGATGAGCTGCGAATCGCTGCCCAGCCGCCGCGTCGATTCGTCGTCGTTGTCGTAGAACACCGGGAACACGGGCAGCCCGTTGGGCACGGGTGTCGCGCCCGGCGGCAGCGGCTCCACGATCCACGCCGGCTCGCCGAGCGCGTGCGTCACGGCGGAGGTGTGGAAGAACGTGTGCCGACTCCCCGAGCCCGGATAGACGTCGAAGCCCGAGTCGGGGCCGCGCGGGTAGAGCCAGAGCTTCACCACCTCGCCGTTCGCGTAGAGATATTCATCGAGCTCCATCTCGTCCCAGTTTTGCACCCGGAAGTCGTTGGTCTGGTTTGAATCCTTGCCGCGAAACGTGAACCACGAATCCCGCACCGCCTGCAGCACGACCTGCTCGACGGGCCGGCCATCGGCATGCAGTACCTCGATCCGCGAATCGACGAGCGACTTCGGCTGGGCCTTGGCGGCGAGCACTTCGACGACGAGCGGCTCGCCCGCCCGGGCCGCAAACCGCACGCAGTCGGCATCGCCGGGCGCGCCGATCGAGCCCTTCACGGCCACGGGCACCGGCACGAGCGCCGCCTCGCGTGGCGCGTCGTTGGGCTCCGCCTCGGCGACATCCTGCGGCTTCTCGCTGCCTGATGACTGCGCGATCGCCTTGGCCACCGACGGCGCTGTCGAAGGCATGGCCGAGGCTCCGCCCGGTGGCGTGGCGAGGCCCACCCGCTCGATCCGGCCATCCATCCGGCCGAGCCAGAAGCCGCTCTCGGCCGGCACGACCGCCGCCACGAGATCCGTCTGCCTCGGCAGTTCGCCGACGAGCGTGAGATCGGGCACGCTCCAGGCCTTCAAGCTCCGGTCTTCGGCTGCAGTCACGAGCCGGCTCCCGTCGGGAGAGAGTGCGACGGCCACGATCGGCGTCTCGTGGGCGAACCGCGCATGCACCGGCGGGTTGATCGCCGGCGCGTCGAGCGATGCGAGCTTCCAGAGATGGATCCGCTTGTCGCGGCCTGCCGCGAGCACGTGTTTTCCGTCGGGCGTGAACGCCACGCTCGCAAGCTCGCCCTGTGGCTGGCTGAGCGTGTCGAGCCGCACACCGTCGCTCGCCCGCCAGAGCTTCACCGTCTCGTCGGCGCTCGCCGAGCCGAGGAGTTTGCCGGATGGATGCCAGGCCAGATCGAACACGGCGCCGTTGTGCACATCGATCGACCGCACGAGGGTGCCGTCGGCCGCGTTCCAGAGCTTGATCGAGCGGTCGTAGCCCGCGGTGGCGAGCGTCGCCCCGTCGGGGGAGAGTTCGGCGTCGTAGAGCAGGTCGCGATGCGGGCCGAACGACCGCACGAGCCCGCCGGACGCGGCATCGCGAATCTCCGCCACGCCGCGCAGGCCGACGACACCACTGGCGATCACGAGTTGCGATCCGTCGCGGCTGAAGTGCACGGCGGCCACCGGGCCCGGGAGGTCGGCGATCGTGACGAGCGGCTGCGTCGCCGGGCTGCCGTTCTCCACAGCCACGATCTCCACGGTGCGGCCACGGGCCACGGCGAACCGTGTGCCGTCGGGGGATGTGGCTGCAGCCGTGACGGGCTTCGCCGCTCGCGACGGGGTGAGCGCGGGCACCACGAGCGTTTCGAGAATGGACGTGTCGCTGGCGGGGCCGGGGGCACCAGCCGCGATCCAGGCTTCGAGCGTGGCCAGGTCGGCCGCCGGCACCTGCGGCTCGTCGGCGGGCGGCATGTGGTCTTCGGCCGTGCTCTTGATGCGCTGGATGAGGACCGAGCCGGCCGCGTCGCCCGGCACGATCGGATCGCCCGAGCCGGCCCCGCCCGTGCGGAGCGTCGCGAACCGCTCCACGGAAAAGTCCGACTCCGCCTCGCGGTCGTTGTGGCAGCCGGAGCAGTAGGTGCGCAGGATCCGTGCGATGTCGCGATCGTACGAAACGGGATCCGCCCCCGCGCAGGGCAGGGCGATCGCAATGCAGCAGAGCAGAGGGAGCAGGCGTGTCATGAAAATACTTCAGTGGCGAAACAAAAATTCGCGGCTCGTGAGGAGCGACCAATACATGTCTTCCACAATCTGCCGCTTCTCCTCCGGGGCGGCCTTCGAGAGCATGTCTTCGAAGGGCTTCCGCTCGGCGTCGGTGGGCTTTCGCGAAAGCGTGAGAATCCAGGCGTCGTCCACGAGCGTGGCGGGCGCCGGGTCGGTGGCCATGATCTGCGTCACCCGCCCCTCCTTCGCTGCGAGCTTGCCGTTGAGCGTCGAGCCGTTGGAAAGGTGGAGCACCTGCACGAGGCTCGGCTGACTCGACCGCTCGCACTCGCAGGTGATCTCGCGGGCGTTGCGGCCGAACGTGTCGAGGAAGTAGTTCTTCACGGACGAATCGCCGAGTTCGAGGGCGCGGGTGTCGTCGTCGTAGCCCTCCAGCTTTTGCGTCGAGCCGTCGGCGAGCAGCGTCTCGGTGTAGCGGTCGCGCACGCCCGTCACGTCGGCGATCGCGTCGGAGAGCACCTCGGCCATCAGCCGCTTGGGATAGGCCCGGGCGAACCAGCGGCGGTCGTCGCGGTTTTCGGGCAGGGGCATGCTCGAGCGGGCGTAGGTCTCCGAGAGGAGAATCAGCCGCATGAGCTGCTTGAGGTCGTAATGGTGCTCGATCGTGAGGCCGCACAGGGCATCGAGGAGCTGCTCGTTGCTGGCGGGGTTGCTCGTGCGCAGGTCGTCCACCGGCTCCACGAGGCCGAGGCCGAAAAAGTTGGCCCACACGCGGTTCACGATCGCCCGGGTGAAGTAGGGATTCTCCGGCGCGGTGAGCCAGCGGGCGAGCGGCTCGCGGCGGTCCCCCGCGTCGTCGAGCGGCAGTGGCTCGCCATCGAGCGGCGCGGGCGGCTGCGGCCGGCCGGTTTTCGGCTGGAGCAACTCGCCCCGTGATTCGACATACAGCGTGCGGACTCCGTCACCATTCCGCGAGTCGCCACCCCAGCCCTTCGCGCGGACCCGCGAGAAGAGGTTGGCGAAGGCGTAGTACTGGTCGTTGGTCCATTTTTCGAGCGGATGGTTGTGGCACTTCGCGCAGTTGATCGACAGCGAGAGAAAGGCCTGGCTCACGTTTTCCGCGAGCGTCTCCGGGTCTTGATGCACGGCGAAGAAGTTCGTGGCGCCGTGTTGGGTGCTCGAGCCGCGGGCGGTGACCAGTTCGCGCACGAGCCTGTCCCACGGCGCGTTCTCCGCGACGCGGTCGCGGATCCACTGGGCATAGGCCGTCACGGCCGCGGGCCGGAGCTTGGCCCCCGTAACGAGCAGGATGTCGCTCCATTTATAAGCCCAGTAGTCCACGAACTCGGGGCGGGCGAGGAGGAGATCGACGAGCCGCTCCTTGCGGCGGGGCGAGCGGTCGGCCAGGTAGGCATGCACTTCCTCGGGCGACGGCAGCCGGCCGATCGTGTCGAGGAACGCGCGGCGGAGGAACGTGGCGTCGTCACAGGGGGGCGAGGGCTTGAGATGCAGCTTTTGAAGCTGCGCGAGATTGAGCTCGTCGATCACGTTGGCCCGCGGGGCGGCGGCATACACGTCGGCTGCCACCGTGTGGGGAAAGGGCGCGAGCACCCGGGCCACGGCGATCTGTGAACTGAACCAGGCCGTCACCGCCCCCTCGCCGTGTCCGATCACGTTCACGGTGCCCGCGGGATCGATCGTCGCGATCGTCTCGTCGGCCGACGTGAACCGGGCCCAGCGGGTGACGTCGCGCGACGAGCCGTCGCTGTATTTCGCGGTGACCCGCAGCTGCGCCGTCTGGCCCGGCGCGAGCCCGCTCTCGGCGGGCGCAAGCTCGATCGCATCGAGGGTTTTCTCGTCCTCCTTCGGACCCGGGCAGCCGGCCTCGATCCAGGCGGCGAGGAGCGCGTAGTCGCCGCCGCCCACGTCGAGCCGCTTGCCGCCCTTGTGGGCCAGCGCCATCGTCGGCTTCGTGAGCAGCAGGCTCGTGCCCGGATCGGCGAGATCGACGCGGCGGCCGCGGGCGTCGCGCGTGATTGCGAGGTAGTCGCTCTGCGGATCGTAGCCGAAGAGCGAGAGCCGGAAGCCCGCCTTGCCGGCGAGCGCGCCGTGGCAGCCGCCGCCGTTGCAGCCGGCCTTCGAGAGGATCGGCATCACGTCGAGCTGGAAGCTCGGCTCGTCGGCGCGGCCGATCGTGCAGAGGCAGAGCGCAATGGCAAGCGGGACGCTTGCCCCACAGGAGATCAGCCGCGTCATGCGAAGAGCTCCTTGATCGGGTCGGTGCCGAAGTCGGTGAGCGCGAAGGGGCGGCCGGCGGGGCCGGGAAGGTGCATCTCGTGGTCGAGGCCGAGCGAGTGGAAGATCGTGGCCACGATGTCGCCGGGCTTCACGGGCCGCTCCGCGGGGAACGCGCCGATCGTGTCGCTCGCCCCCACCACGCGGCCGCCCTTCACGCCGCCGCCGGCGAACGACACGGTGAAGCACTGCGGCCAGTGGTCGCGGCCCCCTGCGGGGTTCACCTTCGGCGTGCGGCCAAACTCGGAGAGGCCCGCCACGAGCGTGTCGTCGAGCAGACCACGCTGGTGGAGGTCTTCGATGAGCGCGGAGTAGCCCTGGTCGTACATCGGGCAGACGACCGTCTTCATGCCCTCGATCGACGTGAACGGCTTCGAGCCGTGGATATCCCACGACGTCTCGTCAAACACCGTGAGGAACGTGTTGATCGTCACGAACCGCACGCCGTTTTCCACGAGCCGGCGCGCGAGCAGGCAGCATTGCCCGAAGCGGTTGAGCCCATAGCGGTCGCGGACGGCCTGCGGCTCCTTCGAGAGGTCGAAGGCCTCGCGGGCCTGCGGGCTCGTCATCAGCCGGTAGGCGGCGTGGAAGTTGTCGTCGAGGAGCCGCGCGTCTTCGCTGGCTTCGAACTGCTTCGCCGCCCCCTCCACGATCTCACGCATCTTCTGACGCCGGTCGAGCCGGGCCACGGAGATCTGGTCGGGGGGCAGCAGATCGGGCACGCGGAAATTCGGCTGCGAGGGATCAGCCATGAGCGCGAACGGATCCTGGGCCTTGCCGAGAAATCCGCCGGCCTGGCCGTTGGGCAGGTTGCCGCCGCCGCGGCCCATGATCTCGGGCAGCACCACGAAGGGCGGCAGGTCGGTGCGCCGCCCGAGCAGATACGAGGCCACGCTGCCGGCATGCGGTGTCTGGATGCCGCCGGTGAATCGTCGGCCCGTCTGCATGATCTGCCAGCCGGCGTCGTGCACCGCCGCGCCGTCGTGGTGGCACGAGCGCACGAGAGAAAACTTGTCGGCGATCTCGGCGTGCTTCGGCAACAGTTCCGAGACCTCGAAGGCGTCGCTCTTCGTGCGGATCGGCTTGAAGGGGCCGCGGATCTCGGCCGGGGCGTCGGGCTTCATGTCCCAGAGGTCCATGTTCGACGGCCCGCCGAGGTTGAAGATCGTGATGCACGACCGCTTCTCGCAGCCAGGGCGAACCTTCCCCTCGCTCGCGGCGCGGGCGTATTGCGGCAGCGAGAGGCCGACGGCCGCCAGCGCGCCCACGTGCAGGAAATCCCGCCGGCTTGTACCCGACCCGCAGAGGACCGCCCGCTCACCGGGCCGGGCGACGCGAAATTCAAACATGCTGGGTGCTCCGTGCGTTACGAGCTTCTAGGCCGATGCATTCTAGCCCGGAGGCGTCCAGGCGTCATTTGACGAACACCGCATTGTTTTGTATTTAAGACGCATGGGCATTCAGGGATTGCTGCCGGTGCTTTCAGGTTTTGCCGCGGTGCAGGTGCTCGACCTGTTCGACGCGCTGCCCGACGTGTTTCTGTTCGTGAAGAATCGGGAAAGCCGGTTCGTGAAGTTCAACAAAGCCTGGCTCAGCATGCACGGCTGCGCGACCGCGGCCGACGCCCTCGGCAAAACCGACTATGACTACCATCCGCCGGCGCTGGCAACGCAGTATGTCGCCGAGGACGAGCGGGTGATGCGGTCGGGGAAGCCGCTCTGCGATCAAGCGTGGCTCGTCCCTGATCACACGGGAATGCCGCGCTGGTATCTGTGCACGAAGATCCCGCTGTTCGACGCCGACGGCACCGTGTCGGGGCTGGCGGGCGTGCTGCGGCCGTTCGATCATGCCGGCAACGCGCCCGATGAATACCGGCGGCTCACGCCGGCGATGGAATACGTGCTCGAGCACTACCGTCGGCCGATCAGCGTCGCAGACCTGGCCCGCCGGGCGGATCTGTCTGCAAGCCAATTGCAGCGTGAGTTTCGCCGGCTCTTCGGCATGAGCGTGGGCGACTACCTGCTCCGCCTGCGGCTCCTGATGGCCCAGCGGCGACTGCGGGAGACGGCCGACGCGATCGGCCAGATCGCAGTCGACTGCGGCTTCTACGACCAGAGCCATTTCACGCGGGCCTTCAAGGCCCACACCGGGCTGGCCCCGCAGCAGTATCGCCGGCGCGGCGGACCTCCGCGTGAGTGATCATGCTATACCATCCGCTGTCGACGCCGTTTCCCATTGCGACACCTTTTCTGAGGAGCCCGTTCATGAACACCGCCTCGCCTGCCAGCGGGGACGCCGACGTGCGGCCCGCCGCCGAGCCCGTGAACTCCCGGCGGGAGTTTCTCACCACGGCCGTCCAGGCCGCAGGCGCGGCCGCGCTGCCGACGATCGTGTCGGCGCGGGCGCTGGGGCTCGAGGCCCGGGCCGCGGCGGCGAGCGACCGGCTGACGCTCGGCGTGATCGGGTTCGGGCCGCGGTGCAAGTATGTGCTCACCGAGATGCTCAAGTTTGCCGACGTGCAATGCGTGGCGATCGCCGACGTGCAGAAGCGGTGTCGCGACGAGGGCAAGCAGCTCGTCGATGCCGCCTACGGCACCTCCGACTGCACCACCACCGGTGACCTGCGGGAGCTGCTCGCCCGCGCCGACATCGACTGCGTGCTGATCGCCACCGGCGACCGCTGGCACGGCAAGGCGGCGATCATGGCGGCGGAGGCGGGCAAGGACGTCTACTGCGAGAAGCCCTGCGGGCTCACGATCGACATCTGTGGCCAGATCGACGACACGATGCAACGCACCGGCCGCATCTTCCAGGCTGGAACGCAGCGGCGGAGCGTGCCGAACTTCATCCGCGTCAAGGAACTCGTCCAGGCGGGCAAGATCGGCGCGCTCACGGAGATGCACGCCTCTGTCTACATGCCGTCGCTCAACAACAACTGGCTTCCCGCACAGCCGACACCCGATCCGGAGCTGTGCGATTGGAATGCGTGGCTCGGACCAGCACCGTGGCGTCCCTACAACGCCGAGTATCTTGGCCGCGGGTGGCGGGGCATCTACGACTTCGAGGCCGGGGCGCGACTGCTCGACTGGGGCGTGCACACTGTCGACCTCTGCCAGTGGGTGAAAGGGGCTGACGGCACCGGTCCGGTCGAGTTCACGCCTTCTGAAACCGGCATCGTCTGTCGGTACGCCGACGGCGTCTCTCTCACCCTCCACTTCCTCGCCGATCCCTTCAAGGACCGTGGGCCGCAGTTCAACACGCAGCTCGGTACCTGCCCGGTGCGATTCGTGGGCCGGGAGGGCTGGATCTCGACGGGCGATGCCGGCCTGGTCGATGTCGAGCCCGCGACGCTGGCCTCCGAATTTCCCGATGCCGTCAAGCGTGTGAAGGGCACCGACGCGGCAGCTCATGCCCGCGACTTCTTCGACTGCGTGAAGAGCCGGCAGCCGGCTGTCTGCAACGCCGGCGTGATGCGGCGATCGCATGTCGTTGCCCACGCCGCGGCGAATTCCTGGATCCTGGGCCGCACGCTCGGGTTCGATCCGGCCACCGAGACGTTCACGAGCGGCGGCAAGCCCGACGCCGAGGCCAACGGCCTCAAAAAGCGGCCGGAGCGGGAGTGTTGGGCATGACGACGGTCCGGTCCCACGGCACAGCCTCCGGCCAGGAAGAGAGTTGACGGATAAAATATACGCCCGTACACTCAAGGCATCGGTAGTGCGAGCCTATCGGGCCTATTGGGATTGTCTTCCATGAACACATTCCGCATCTACGAGGATCTCCGGACGTCTCTCGGGGAGGAGGCCGCCAAGTCGCTTGCCCACACGCTCGGGCCGATGTTCGAGGAACTGAGCAAGACGGTGACCAAGGCAGACTTTCACGAGCTCACAGCGGCAGTCGACCGGCTGGCCGAGTCGCAGGATCGCACCGACGTTCAGCTTGCAAAACTCACGGATGCGCAGGCTCGCACCGACGTTCAGCTTGCAAAACTCACGGACGCGCAGGCCCGCACCGACGTTCAGCTTGCAAAACTCACGGACGCGCAGGCCCGCACCGACGTGCAGCTTGCGAAACTCACGGACGCGCAGGCTCGCACCGACGTGCAGCTTGCAAAACTCACGGAGTCGCAGGATCGCACCGATGCCCAGCTTGCAAAGCTCACGGAGTCGCAGGATCGCACCGATGCCCAGCTTGCAAAGCTCACGGAGTCGCAGGATCGCACCGACGGTCAGGTTTCCGAGCTCACCAGGGCGGTGCAGTCGCTGGTGAGTCAGGGAGAGCGGCATGCTGCCCGGCTCGATGCGGTGCTGGGCTCCACCTTCGAGCTCCAGTTTCGTGACCGACTGACCTCTTATCTCGGCCGGCTGATGCGGCGGGGCAGGTTGTTGAGAAACGACGAGGTGCTCGATGCAATCGAGCAGGCCGTCGACCCCGACGAGGCTGATGAGGTGCTGCGGGTGGATGCGATTGCGTCGGGAATCATCGACGGGGTTGCGAGCCATGTGGTCGCGGAGGTGTCGGCAACCTGCGGCGTCGACGACATCGATCGCGCCGCGAGGAGGGCGGGTATCCTCCGCAAGGCCGGCCTTGCCGCGGTTCCGCTGGTCGCGTGCAAGGTTATTTCGCCCGAGCTGCGATCCTACGCCCGTTCGAAGCAGGTGCGGATCTGGTGCGATGGCACGATGCTCGACGCGGCAGCCTGAGAAAAAGGAGACGCGGCAGCGTCAGCCGCGGTGGAGCACGAAGCCCTCGATCGCCTCGTATTCCGGCAGGCCGAGCTTGTCGTAGAGCCGCGCCGTGTCGCGGTTGCGGTCCTCGGCCCGCTGCCAGAACTCTCGCGAGTCGGTCGGACCCGGGAAGAGGGCCCGATCCTTCTGGCTCTCGTGCTTGAAGATCGCCATCCGCTTCCGCTCCACCTCGTCGGGTGAGAGCGGCACCGCCATCTCGATCTCGTGCGGCTCCCACTCCTGCCAGGCGCCGCGGTAGAGCCAGAGTTCGCACTGCTTCGCCCAGTCGCGGTTTTTCACCTCGTCGAGCGCCCGCGTGATCGCGGCGAGGCAGACGCGGTGGGTGCCGTGCGGGTCGGAGAGGTCGCCGGCGGCGTACACCTGGTGCGGCTTCACCTGCTCCAGGAGCTTAACGGTGATCGCGATGTCGTCGGGACCGATCGGCTTCTTGCGCACGGTGCCCGTCTCGTAGAAGGGCAGGTCGAGAAAGTGGATGTTGCCCGGCTTCACGCCCGAGTAGCGGGCACCGGCCCGCGCCTCGGTGCGGCGGATCAGCCCCTTCACGGCCTGGAGTTCAGGCAGGTCGATCGCGCCGGCGGGTTTTGACTTCAGGAACGAGCGGATCTTGTCGGCGACCTCGCCGGCTTTCGCTCCCACGCCGAACGCCTTGCAAAACTCCTCCACGAAGTCCACATGCCGATCGGCCGACTCGTCCCACACGGCGATGTTGCCGCTCGTCTGGTAGGCCACGTGCACCTCGTGCCCCTGCTCGCAGAGGCGGATGAACGTGCCGCCCATGCTGATCACGTCGTCGTCCGGATGCGGGCTGAACACGATCACCCGCTTGGGAAATTCCGCCGCCTTCTGCGCCTCGCTCGCGGCCTCGAGCCCGCGAATCCGCCGCGGCGTGCCCGGCTTGCCGGCCGGCCAGCCGGTGATCGTGTCTTGCATCGCACGGAAGACCTCGATGTTGAGGTCGTAGGCTCTCCCGCGGTGCGAGAGCAGGTCCTGGAGGCCGTGCTCGTTGTAGTCTTCGTCGGTGAGCTTGAGGATCGGCTTGCCGAGCGTGAGGGCGAGCCAGATCACCGCCTTGCGGACGACCGCATCGGTCCACTCGAGGCCCATCGAATCGAGCGGCCCCACGACCCACGGCGCCTCGAACCGCGTCAGCCGGGCCGCCGCGGCCCGGTCGAGCACGAACTTCGCGTCGGCATGTTGCTGCAAGGCACTCGCCGACACATGGCTGCACGGCAGCTCCTCCACGGCCTTGCGCACGATTGGCGCCTTGTGCTCGCCGAACGCGAGGAGCACGACGCGGCGGGCGTCGAGGATCGAGCCCACGCCCATCGTGATCGCCTGTCGGGGCACGTTCCACTCGCCGAAGAAGTCGCTGGCGGCGTCTGACCGCGTCACGCTGTCGAGCGTGATCAAGCGCGTGCGGCTGTCGACGGCGCTGCCCGGCTCGTTGAAGCCGATGTGGCCGGTGCGGCCGATGCCGAGGATCTGGAGATCGATGCCACCCGCCGCCCGGATCGCCTCTTCGTAGCGGGCGCAGGCGGCCGCCACTTCGGCCCGGGCGAGCGTGCCATCGGGGATGTGGATATTGGCGGTGGGGATGTCGAGGTGGTCGAAGAGGTGCTCCCGCATGAACCTGCGGTAGCTCTGCAGGGCGTCGGGCTGCATCGGCCAGTATTCGTCGAGGTTGAACGTGACGACCGTCTTGAACGACACGCCCTCCTCGCGGTGCAGCCGGATCAGCTCGTCGTAGACGCCCACGGGTGTGGAGCCGGTGGCCAGGCCGAGCACCGTGGCCTTTCCTGCTGCGGCACGCGATTGCACGAGGTCGGCGATCTCGCGGGCCACCGCGCGGCTGGCATCGCCCGGCTGGTCGTACACCGTGACGGGCAGCCGCTCGACGGCGTGCACGTGGGGCAGGGGGCCGCGGTAGATCGGGGCGGAGGGCACGACGGACGGGGAAGGCTTCATGGTGCGAGCGCGTCCTTTCAAACGAGTTTTGTTTTTCCTGGCACCGCGGGCGCCTGCCGCGGCAGCGACGACGTCCAGGTGAGATCCTTCGGAAAGAGGTCGAGCTGCGACTCTTCGGAGGCGAACTTCCAGGATACTTTCTGCCCGGAGTAGGCGGCCATTCGGCCCATCACCGCCACGAGCGAACTGTCGGCCATCTGCCGCAGTTCCACGATCGGCTTGCCCGCCCGGATCGAATCGACGAGATCCTTGTGCTCCTGCTTGTAGGCGTCGGCGATGCTGCCCTTCATCTCCCACACCTCCTTGCCGGCCCGGTCGAAGATCCGCGAGCCGGCATTCGCCGCCCCGATGTGGCACTCGCCCTGCGAGCCGTAGACCACGTTCGACACGTCCGTGGCCGCGCCCGGGATCTGCCGGCACATGAACGACACGATGCGGTCGCCCGGGTATTCGTAGTTGATGCTGAAGCTGTCCCAGAGTTCGCTATCGTCGGGCCGTGTGAACCGGCCTCCCGACCCAAAGGCCGCCACGGGGGTCGCGCCCATCACCCAGTTCATCGTGTCGAGGTTGTGCACCGCCTGCTCGACGATCTGGTCGCCAGAGAGCCAGACGAAGTGATACCAGTTGTTCATCTGGTATTCGGCGTCGCTCATCCCCTCGGTCCGTGGGCGATACCAGATGCCGCCAGCGCAGTAGCGAGCCGTGGCGCCGATCACGTCGCCGATCGCACCGTTGCGGATCTGCTCGATCGCACCGAGGTAGTTCACCTGGCGGCGATACTGCGTGCCGGCCACGATCGCCGTGCCCTTGGCGACGGCCGCGTCGTGGGCCATGAGACAGACGCGGTAGCCCGCCGGATCGACGCATGCCGGCTTCTCGGTAAACACGTGCTTGCCAGCCTCGACGGCGGCCAGCGTGTAAGCCGGCCGGAAGCCGGGAGACGTTGTGACGTGCACGATGTCGATCGAGGGGTCGTCGAGGATGCGGCGATAGCCATCGAACCCTTCGTGGATCGTGTCGGCGCTCGCCACCTTGCCCGGGTGGGCCTCACGCATCGCCTTCCAGAGTGAGATGCACTTCGAGCCGTAGAGGTCGGCCGTGGCCACGAGCTTCACGCCCTCGTTGATCGAGAGCGAATCGTTGATCGCCCCGCCGCCGCGGCCGCCGCAGCCGATGACGCCGATCCGCAGTTCGCGGGCGTCGGCCGCGGCGAGCGACGAATGGACCATCGTCGTGGAGAGCGTGGCGGCGGCTGCGGCCGTGAACGAGCGGCGGGAAACCGCGGTGGGGCGTGGGGATGCTGCAGCCATGGGATCTCTCCAAGCGTGGGGCCCTGCACGGCGTCGCGCCGCACCCTTGAGTGTGCCATCGCCGCCCGGATACGGGAATGCCCCAAAGTACGAGGCCATGTGTTTTTGTACGGCCTCGGTGTGGCCCTCGCACGCCGGGCCGCAGCGAGCGGTGCTCAGGTCTGCGGCAGGAGCGAGCCGAGCTTGAATTCGATGCCGGCGAGAGCATCGCGGCCGGCATTGCTGCCGCCGCAGGTGAGGGGGCGGTCGGGTTCGAATATCTCGTGTTCCAGAAACCGGCCCGCCTCCGGCCGGCGGAAGACATGCGTCCGCCGCGACAGGGCCTCGATCACCCACACCTCGGGGATGCCGGCGGCGGCGTAGAGCGGCACCTTCACCTCGAGGTCGAAGGGCAGCGTCGTGTCGGCAATCTCCACCACGAGCAGGGCATCGGCCGGGCCCGGATGGCCCGCTGCGTAGAAATCGGATCGCGGCCTCAGGATCGTGACGTCGGGCTGCGGCTGGCTCGCGTCGTCGAGCGCGAGCGGGTTTTGAACGCGGACGATGGCCCGTGGCCCGCAATGCCCTGAAAAAATTCCAGAGACGAGGTCCACGAGCGCTGCATGCAGGCTGCCGATGGGGGACATGTCGATGATCTCTCCAGCGATCAGTTCGACCCTGTCGTCCGGCGCGAGAATTCCGGCCTCGCCCATCCGCTGAAACTCCGCCACGGTGAGCCGATGTCGGGAGGCGGCAACGATGTCGGCGGGAAGCGTGGCCATCGGGCGTTCTCGAACAGGCTCAGGGAACCAGCAGAGGTCAGCGACAGGAAAACCGAAACACTGGCAGCGGCAGCCGCACGACACTGTATCGTACGGCCGCACAGGGCGGAATTCCTGAGAGCATATACGGGCGTATAGTAATTGGCAAGTGTCGGGCTTCGGGGGCGGGCGTGCCGGGCGCCGCGTCTCCGCTTAGGCTATCGCCGCTGAAATACCGCAGGAGCCTCCAGCATGCCCGCGCTCGTCGTCATCGCCGTCGCCATCGCCGTCCTCGTGGCGCTCGTCGTGTGGGCGAAGCTGCATCCCTTCCTGGCGTTCGTCCTCGTGTCGGCGGCGGCGGCAGTGGCGCTCGGCATGCCGCCGGGCGACGTGGCAGGCGCCGTGCGGAAGGGCATCGGCGACATCTTCGGCACGCTGGCGATCGTGATCGTCACCGGGGCGATGCTCGGCAAGCTCGTGGTCGAGAGCGGCGCCGCCCAGCGGATTGCCGACACGCTCGTGACGGCGTTTGGCGAGAAGCACATGGCCTGGGCGATGGCGCTCACGGGGTTCATCGTCGGCATCCCGCTCTTCTACGGCGTGGGCTTCGTGCTCCTCGTGCCGATCATCATCGCCGTCGTGAGCCGGTCGCGGCAGCCGCTGCTCGTGGTGGCGCTGCCGGCGCTGGCGTCGATGAGCGTGGCCCACGGGCTCCTGCCGCCGCACCCGGCACCGACCGCGCTCGTGGCCACGTTTGGTGCGAGCCTCGGCCTCACGCTGCTCTACGGCTGCGCGATCGCGGTGCCGGCGCTGATTCTCGCCGGGCCGGTGTTCGGCCGCACGCTCGGCGGCATCGTGGCGAATCCACTGCCCGGGCTTGCCGCCTCGCCGCGGCCAGAGAATGAATTGCCGGGCACGTTCGTGAGCGTTGCCACGGCGCTTTTGCCGGCGGTGCTGCTCGCCGTGTCGGCGGTGGCCGACGGCGTCGTGGCGAAAGGTTCGCCGGCTGCCGCGGTCGTGAAGGTCGTGTCGGATCCCGACGTCGTGATGGTGGCGTCGCTCCTCGTGGCCACGGTCACGCTCGGCCTGGCCCGCGGGCGGTCGCTGCCGGCGGTGATGCACACGTTCACGGGCGCGATCGGCGACGTGGGCTCGATCCTGCTCGTGATCGCGGGCTCGGGCGCGTTCAAGGAAGTGCTCGTGAAGAGCGGCGTGAGCGCCGAGATCGGGCAGATGCTCCAGGGGCTGCCGGTCGATCCGCTCCTGCTCGCGTGGCTCGTGACGGCGGCGATCCGCGTATGCGTGGGGTCGGCGACGGTGGCGGGGCTCACGGCGGCGGGGATCCTCGCGCCGGTCGTGGCGGCGGGGGGCGTCGAGCCGAATCTGATGGTGCTCGCGATCGGGGCGGGCAGCCTCGTCTGCTCCCACGTGAACGACTCGGCGTTCTGGATGTTCAAGGAGTATTTCAACGTCAGCCTCGGCGACACGCTCCGCAGCTGGACCGTGATGGAGACGATCGTGTCGCTCGTGGGCCTGGCGGGCGTGCTCGTGCTCGCGAGGCTGGTGTGAACGCCAACCCGCCGCCACTACGTCTCATAGCCGAAGGCTTCGGCTAGGCGGATGGTGTGCGTGTCCAGGGGCATCGGCAGCCGCACGCGTTGCCAATGCGTGCCACGCTCGGGATCGATTTTCCCGTGGTCGAGGAAATGGAGGTCGCCCAGCGTGCGCTGCTGCCGATCGCCGCCATGGGTCAGACGATCGCCGTCGTACGGCGTCAGCAGTGCCGAATGAAACGGCACGCCGAGCGTGGTGCAGATGGCCGTGGAGACTCCCTCCGGATCGGCCAGCAGGTCCTCGAAGCGAACGACGCATGCACGGCTCGGCGGCACGTCACGCAGGCATGTGCGGATGTTTTCGTTCATCTGCACCCAGCAGTTTTCGGCATATTTCCAGGGCGAAGGATGCCACGTGGGCCACGACGATCCGTAGAGACGGTGAAAACGCATCCGCACCAGCGAATCGATGACCGCAGCGGGATGCCGCACGAGGTGGATGAAGCGGGGCTCGTGAAATCGTTCGTGCGCCGGCTGGAGGAACGAGCTATCGGCGGCATACAGGGGCGATTTGTCGACGAGGAGCCTGCGCCGCGTGGCGGCGTGCAGCGCACGATAGACATCGGCCACCGGCACGTCGGCGTGTTCCCAGGCCTGAATGCGGGCGTGGGCCTGCTGGGCCGGCAGACCCCCGAGCGCCGAGAGGGTGGAAGCCACGCCGGCGCCCATCCAGCCAAACCCGTGTTCCCGAAACCACGCCGCCCGCTGGCCCATGGTCTCGAACGGCAGCAGGTTTAACTCTGGCGGAGCGAAGAGCTCGGGATGCCCGTGGAGCATCACACGCATCAGCGTCGATCCCGCCCGAGGCGACGACAACACGAAGCCCGCGTGTGAAACCTTCTCGCTCGTCGTCGGCCGCGTGCGCGAGGGCGCGATGCGAATCGCCGACGCAGAGCTGCCGCGTGGCGTCGTCGCATCCGGCTCCTCAAATTCGCGCGCCAGATACTCAGCCACCTCGCGCAGGCAGGTGAGGGCAGCCATTTCCCCGGGGTAGATCCGCCAGCCCAACGTGGCTTTCACCGACTGCCTGAGCACGCTGAAGAACGGATCGCCGGCCGGGGAGCGATCGCCGGCAGCCGCCCAGGGAAAGAGCGCTGTGGCCGGCACGGCGGCCACAGCCCGGCCGAGCAGCCCGGCCACGCGTGCCCGCAGCCGCTCGAGAATCAGCTGCGCGCGCCCCGCCGCGGGGGCGGTTTTCAGCAGCGTCGCGAATTCATCGGCTGGCGTCACGGAATCAGCGGCTCCTGGCGATCGCGGACGGATACCGCGAGTATGTGATGTGCCGCGTTCGACGGCCATCGCGTGCGGCGGCGGCCCGCTGGCAGCGGGCCGCGCAGCCGGTACACTACCGGGATGAACCGCTGGGAATTGGTCATCGCGATCACGCTCGTGGGCTGTGCCCCCGGAGCGTTTCCCAAGCAGGCGGAGCCGCCCGCTGCGAAGGCGGAGCCGGCCAAGCCCGCGCCCGTGAAGACGCGGCAGACGCTCGGCAAGACCACGCAAAACGTGCTCGAGCTCTCGAAGGCTCTCGAAGAGGGTGGCGTGCTCGCCGAAACGTCGATCACGAGCGACGGCCTCGAGATCGCCTCGGAGGCCTATCGCACGCAGGTGGGCAAGGTCGGCGCGATTGCCGTCGAGCAGCGGATGCAGCACTACTACGCCGAGCACGGTGAGCATCCGCAGACCTACGACGAGTTCATGGCCCGGATTCTGGGGAAGGACCAGCCGGATGGCCTCAAACTCCCGATGCTGCCCTACTACCAGGAGTGGGCCTACGACGTGGCAAACCGCAGGCTCGTGGTCGTGGAGTTTCCCGCCAAGAAGGAACAGCGCGAGCGAGAAACGACCGGGGCCGCCGGGCTCTGAGCGAGCGGCCCGGGCGGCCCCTTGATCGTTGCTGTCGCCGGCGTGATCAGCGGAGCCGCGGCGCCGCGCCGCTCAGGCTGCCCGCCGAGCCCCGCACGTTTCCGGCCATGCTGCTGAAGCCCCGCATCATTCCCACCAGGGCGGTGAGCCGCGGCGAGATCAGCGTGAGCAGGTAGGTGCGGCGCAGTTGCGGCGACGCCGCTGGATTGCCAAGCATCGCAGCGATCGGGCTGATCCGGGGCGACACGAGGCCGAGGAGGCTGAGCCGGCCGGCCTGCGTGCCCATGCCGCCGAGCTGGAACATCGACACGGCGTTGCTCAGCCGCGGGGCGATCAGCCCGAGCGGGCTGGCAGTGGGCACGCCCGGCACCGTGCGCATGCCCGGCACGAGAGGTTTATTGAGGCGGGCAAACAAGCCGCCCTGAGCGAGGCACACGCCCGTCGGCATCGAGAGGGCCAGCGAGAGAACCGACATAAGAAGGATGCGCTGCATGAAAAACTTTCTGAACAAGCTGGGAAAAACGGTCGCGGCCGAGACGGCTCGGTGGGAGAGCCTCGGAGGGCCATTCGTGGCCCGAAATCGACGGTAGTTCGAGGCCCCGGGATTGCAAGTCGCGAAAAGTCGGGGCGCGGCTCTCCCGTCCTGAATGCGCTTATATTCCGGGGTTCGTTGGAGGAGCCGAGCGATGCGTGTCCTAGTCGTGATGCTGGCCGTCGGGAGCGTTGCAGCGTGGCAGGCGGCCGGCGCCCCGGCGGCCGAGCCCGCCCGGCCCAACATCCTCTTCATCTTCACCGACGATCACGCGGCGCACGCGCTGTCGTGCTACGGCTCGAAGGTCAACGAGACTCCCCATCTCGACCGGCTCGCGGCCGGCGGGGCGCGGTTTACGAACTCGTTCGTGACCAACTCGATCTGCTCGCCGAGCCGGGCCACGCTGCTCACCGGCCAGTATTCGCACAAGAACGGCGTGCCTGTTTTCAACATGTTCGACGGCTCGCGCGACACGGTCGCCAAGCGGCTGCAGGCGGCCGGCTACCATACGGGGATGATCGGCAAGTGGCATCTCGGCAGCGCCCCCACCGGCTTCGACCGCTGGATCGTGCTGCCGGGGCAGGGTGACTACTGGAATCCGACGTTCCTCGTGCCCGGCGGCAAGCTCACGATCGAGGGGCACTGCACGGAGATCACGGGCGACCTCGGCATCGAGTTTCTGAAGACGCGGCCCGCCGACAAGCCGTTCTTCCTGATGCTCCACCACAAGGCGCCGCACCGCGGCTGGGAGCCCGACGAGCGCAACAAGGCGAAGTTTCAGGACGCCACGTTCCCGGAGCCCGCGACGCTGTTCGACGACTACGCCACGCGGCCGGCTGCCCTGCCGGAAAACAAGCAGACGATTTGCCGCGACCTCACGAACCACGACCTCAAGCGCACGCCACCCCCGGGCCTCTCGCCCCAGGAGGCGAAAAAATGGCTGCGGGAGAAGCCGATGGAGGTGGAGGTCGATGGCAACACGCTCACGGGGCCAGACCTCGTCCGCTGGAAGTATCGGCGGTTCATGCAGGACTACCTGGCCTGCGTGCAGGGCGTCGACGACAGCGTAGGCAGGGTGCTCGACCATCTCGACTCCTCGGGCCTGGCCGCAAGCACGATCGTGATCTACACCACCGACAACGGCTGGTACATGGGCGACCTTGGCCTCTACGACAAGCGGTTCATGTATGAGCCGGGGCTGCGCACGCCGCTGCTCGCCCGGGGGCCGGGCATCAAGCCGGGGATCGCACCGGAGCAGTTCGTGGCCAACATCGATCTCGCGCCCACGTTTCTCGATCTGGCGGGCGTGCCGGTGCCGGAGTGGATGCAGGGGAGGAGCCTCGCGCCGCTCTTGCGCGGCGAGCCGCCGGCCGACTGGCGGGCGAGCATCTACTACCGCTACTACCACGACCCCGGCCATCACAACACGCGGGCCCACGTGGGAGTGCGCACGGCGACGCACAAGCTGATCCACTATTGGAAGAAGGACGCCTGGGAACTCTTCGATCTGGCTGCTGACCCGCTGGAGCAGCGGAACCTGCTTTTCGGCGACGCGGCCGCTCGGTCCCCTGAGGTGGCGAAGATGTTCGCCGACATGCAGGCCGAGCTCGCTCGATTGCGAGCGTTGTATGAAGACGACGATCTCTACGCCGACCCTGCGACGTGGCCGAAGGGCGGCGTCGAAGGTGACGCCGCCGAACGCACGGCGCTCGGCGTGAAGACCGTCGCCGGCGCCATCGCCCTGGCCCAGTAGGGGCTTGGCCCGATGTGGGGCGAGCGTCCCGCTTGCCGGTATCTGGCTGGTGAGGTGTTTCTCAACCAACTAGACTGCCGGGCAGCCGATCCGGCGCAAACCTCAGGAGCCCCCACCATGCGGCGCGATCTTTCGAATTGGTTCAGCATGCTCTCCTCGGGCCGTCGCTCAGCGGCGGGACGGCTGATCATGAGGCGGGGTCACAAGGCGGATGTGTCGCTCGCCGGCGGCGAGCCGCTCGACCCGCGCAAGATGCTCGCCGTGACGGCGAATCTGACGAGCGGCCTCCTCACCATCACGCTGGATGCAGACAACGACGTTGCCGGGCTGATTCGCGATGGCGCCGACTACACGGTCATCAACAACGGGACGCCGCTGGTGACGACGTTCCCGGTGGCGAACGTAACCAAAATCAAAGTCGAGGACAGTGGCCTCACCAAGACCGGGCAGAGGCTCCAAATCCTTGACGGCGGCGGCACGATCACCGCCGCGCTTGGCGTGGAGTCGAACATCGAAACCACCCAAATCTTCGACGACATCGACGTCACGCCGGGGCAGAAGTTCGACGCCACCCGTGGTGTCCTGATCAATTCGGCAGTCATTCTGATGGACGACGATAGCTTGGGTGATCCGCTCGTGATCAAGACCACCGGCTCCGATATCGAATTCGGTGGCGTGGTCACGATCACCGGCGATTCCGAGGTCACGATCGGCACCGGCTCGGGCGCCGGCGACATCGACTTCCTCGACGACATCCTTGGCGGCGGCGAAGACGGCAGCGGCACGCTGACGCTCGCGGCCGGCACCGGCGCGATCACGTTTGGCGGCGACATCGGCGGCACGGGCGTGGGCGAGGACCTCCACGGCGTCTTGATCTCGTCGGCGGCGTCGGTCAGCGCCACCGGCAAGTTCTACATCACAAACGCTCTGGGCGATTCGTTCAACGACGGCCTCACCATCGGCGACGGCGTGAACAACGTGAACTTCTCGAACGGTGGCGAAATCACCGGCTTCGGCGAGGACGGCGCGGGCATCTGGTTCGAGGGCAAGTCGACCAACTCGACGGTCATGGGCTTCACGCTCACGGGCAACACCTACGGCATCTACGCCGGCGACTACTTCGACACCGGGGCCATTTCCGACCTGTCCGGCACCGTCATCGACGACAACGTGATCGGCGAAGACGAGTTCGGCATCTACCTCAACAGAGTCGCCGGCAACCTCAATGGCGAAGGCGCGCTTGTGATCGGCGCGATGGCGGGCAATGTCATCATTGGCAACGGTAAAGACGGCATCTACGGCTTTGCCAGCACGGGCGTGGAGATCGGGAACAATCTCATTCTTGCCAACGGCCTCGACGGGTTGGGCGCCGGCTCCGGCATCTCCCTCGAAGGCGGCGGCGAATACCTGATCATCGAGAATACGATCGGTGAGGACGGTGTCGGTCCCTTCCTCGGCCAGGGCAACTCCTACGTCGGGATCACGATTGACGGCGAAGACGGCTTCTATCGCTACGCCGGCACCGAGATCATCGCCAACGACATCGAATACAACGCTTTCTACGGCGTGCGTGTGCAGGGCGTGACGCTCGACACGGGCGAGGATTCAATCCTCATTTTCGACAACTCCATCGCCAACAACGGCGCCAGTCTCACGAAGGCTCCGGCCACGATTGGCGGCATTCGGATCGATGGCAGCGAAAACATCCGGATCATCAACAACTTCGTCGGATTCAACGGCGAGGACGCGGGCAACGGCATCGACATCGTCAACGGCTCGCATGGCACGGCCGTGTTCTCGAACAACATCGTCCAGAACGCCAACCACGGCATCTACGTCGAAGACTCCTCGACCGGTAGTAACCCCGTGCAGATCGGCGACGTGTTGCCGGTCAACAGTTCTACGGCGACGACGGTCGTAATCGACGGCGACGCGCGGGCCGCTATCCTGCCCGGCCAGCAAATCGGCCTGGGCTACGTGGTCGACCCGACCAATGTCGCGACCGCCACACTGATCACCCGCACCGTGCTGACGGTGTCGTATGACGCGGTCAGCGATGCGACGACGCTCACCTTCAGCAACGACCCCGGCGTGCCCGGCTCGCCCTACGCCGTGACGCTCGGCAACTACATCCTCGGCAACGGCGAAGATTCGCTCTCCGGCAGCGGCATCAGCGTGCTCGCGACCGCCAACCCCGCCGCCACCGCCACCCCCACCGTGACTGCGACCATCACCGTTGGCACAAGCCCGCGTGGGGTGGCGGTCAGCCCTGACGGCACCCGCGTGTACGCGAGCAACTATGGCGGAGACACGGTGTCGGTGATCGACGCCGCCACTGGGCTGGTGGTCGCCACGATCAACGTGGGCGACGCCCCGATCGGAGTGGCGTTCACACCGGACGGTTCCCGCGTGTACGTCGCCAATGAGTTCGGTGGCTCGGTGTCGGTGATCGACACCAACCCGGCCAACACCGGCACGTACAACACGGTGGTCGCCACCGTCTCCGTGGGCTCCAATCCGAACGCGGTGGCGTTCACTCCCGACGGTTTCCGTGGCTATGTCAGCAATGGGAGCGCCGGTACGGTGTCGGTGATCGATACCAACCCAGCCAACACTGGCACCTACAACACCGTCATCGCGACCATCACGGTCGGTGGCGCGGCGGCAGCGGTGGCGATCACACCGGATGGCACCCGCGCCTATGTGCCGAACGACGCCGGCGGGGCCTTCGTTTCGGTGATCGACACCGATCTGACGAGCGAGTTCTACAACACCGTCCTGGGCTCCATTCGGGTTGGCAGGGCGCCGGTCGCGGTGGCGGTCAGCCCCGATGGCAACCGCGTCTACGTCACCAACAAAGACGACGGCACGGTGTCAGTCATCAACACCGCGAACGACCTCGTGACCGGCACCATCGCCGGCTTCAGTGCTCCGGTCGGGGTCGCGTTCAGCCCGGACAGCACCCGCGCCTACGTCACCAACAAAAATAACGGCACGGTGTCAGTCGTCGACACCGCGAGCAACACGGTCATCTTCACGATCACCGTCGGGTCTGCGCCGGGAGCGGTGGCGGTCAGCTCTGATGGCGGCTCCACCTATGTCACCAACGAAGGCAGTGGCACGGTGTCGGTGATCGACAGCGTCGGCCGTGTCGAGGGAATCGAGATTCTTGGGAACGTCGTCGTGGGCAACGAGGCTGACGGCATCCGTCTCGAGGGCATTCGGGCCGCCAGTTTCGGTGACCTCTCTAACGCTTTGATCGCCGGCAACTTCGTCGGCCGCGACCCGGTCGGCGAGGATTCTCCGAAAGACTTCGGCAACCTCTTCAATGGCATCGACGTGCGTAACGGCAACGGCATCGCCATCCAGGCGAACTACGTGGCCGCCAACAGCCGCGAGGGCATCTATATCCAGAACAGCCTCAACGTCGGCATCGGCGAGGACGGCCTCGGCAACGCCATCGTCCGCAATACCGGAACCGGCCTCTACATCAACGGCTGCCAGTTTGTCACGATCGTCGCCAACGAGATTGCCGACAACGACTACTACGGCATGTATGTCGACAACAGCAACAACGTCGACATCGGCGAGGACGGCCTCGGCAACGACATCGTCCGCAATGCCAGACAAGGCGTCTCCATCAACAACAGCCAGTTTATCACGGTCAAAGACAACGACATTGTCGACAATGGTGACAACGGCGTCGAAATCAAATACAGCGAGTTTGTCACGATCAACAACAACGAGATCGCCGACAACAATGGCAACGGCCTCTACATCTATGACAGCGAGGATGTCCTCATCCAGGGCAACTCGATCCACGACAACGCCCGCCGTGGCATCTATGCGGAATACCGCAGCGAACGCGTCGAGATCACCGACAACCTCGTGAAGGGGAACGGTGATGACGGTATCGCATTCAGTGACAGCACCGACGCGCTCGTGGCCTTCAACGTCGTCGCCGGCAACGAAGGCGACGGCGTCGAATTCGGCAGCACGAACGGCGTGATCGAGGGCAACGAGATCTACGATAATTCCCGCAACGGTGTGTTCATCAACGGACGTTCGAATCCGCGTGAATCCGGACGGTACCACTTCGAAATCCTCGGCAACATCATTCGCGACAATGCCCTCAACGGCGTCGATATCATCGCCGGCAACTTCGTGGGCCTCGATCGCGACGACGAGTCTCGCATTTCACGAGTTGCCGGCAACACGATCGAGCGCAACGAGCGCAACGGCGTCACGCTCAGCGAACTCGCAGGCGTGACGGTCGGCGGCGAGTCCCCGAGCGAAATCAACTTCATCAACTTGAATGGCAACGCCGGCGTGTATGTGTACGCCTACGCCAGAGCGGATGTAATCGGCAACGAGATCGACTCCAACGACAGCTATGGCGTGGAGATCGAATACGGCACGAGTCTGACCGTCGGCGGCCTGTCCGCCGAGGCCGTGAACACGATCCGCCGCAACGGTGTGGCCGGCGTGTATGCCCATGGCACCACGACGGGCAGCGTCGTCTGGAACAACGAGATCTCTGAGAATCCCGTGGGCGTAATGATTACGTCGGCGGTCGGGCTGCAGGTTGGCGGCCAGAATTTTCCAGGCGAAGACGAGCGAGGCAACCACATCTTTGACAACGGCGAGGGCATCCGGGCCACGGGCGACAGCACTGGCACGGTCGTTCAGGGCAACCTCATCGAAGACAACCTCACGGGCGCCACGCTCGCGAGCGTCCGCGGGCTGACGTTCGGCTACGCCGCGGTCCCGCCGACCCGGCAGCCGGCGCCCTCCGGCAACTACGGCAACACGGTGCAGAACAACAAGGAAGGGCTCCGGGCCTCGGGCGATCTCACCGGCACGGTCGTGGAGGCCAACGAGTTCCTCGACAACTCGAAGGTGGGCATCGCGCTGCAGTCGGCGAAGAACCTGACCGTGGGCGGCGAGGGCGAGGACGCGCGGAACTTCGTCAGCGGCAGCCCTGTGGGACTGTCGGCCTCCGGCACGATGACGGGCACGGAGGTGGTGGGCAACCGGTTCAGTGAAAACGTGGTCGGGATCGCGCTCTCGAAGGCGACCGGCATGACCGTTGATCGCAACACGGTGTTCTTGAGCGGCAAATACGGGATCAGCGTGACGGGCAACAACGCCGGCACGCAGATCCTCGACAACACGGTGACGAACACGGGCGACGGCCCGTACCTCGGCAGCGGCATCTATCTCAACAGTGCCCGCAACGTGGACATCATCGGCAACAATGTGTACGGCAGCTCGCTGGCCGGTCTCTACGCGACGGGCAACACGTCGGGCACGGTCGTACAGGGCAACCTGTTCACCGACAACCGGATCGGGATATTCCTCGAGAACGCCACGAATGCCGTATTCGGCGGGCTGGGCAAAGCCGAGGGGAATACGATCGTGGGCGGCGGCGACCCGTTCCAGGGTGAGTTCCGCGACGGCATCCTCGTGACTGGCACATCGACCAAGTCGAGCATCACCGGCACCGACATCTCCGACGCGTCCACGGGCGTGATTCTGCGGGATGCCCAGGGCATCGAGATCACCGAGACGTTGATCGAAGGCTCGACGTTCTTCGGGCTCAACGCGACGGGCGACCTCCGTGGCTCGAAATTCCACAGCAACTCGATCGTCGGCACGACGGGCATCGGCGGCGGCCTCGGCCACGGCATGTATCTCGACAACGCCAAGAATCTGGCGGTGTACGACAACCTCGGCGAAGACAACTTCGGCTCTGGAATCTATGTGACCGGCGACACCACCGGCACGACCGTGACGAACAACCTGCTCGACGGCAACCGCGTGGGCATCACGCTCATGAACGCCACCAACGCCGTGATCGGCGGCCTGGGTGAGGACGATGGGAACACGGTGATCGGCGGCAGCGATGCGGCCAACGCCGTGTACCGCGACGGCATCCATGTGATCGGCACCTCGACCGCTTCGAGCGTCAAGGGCACCGACATCTCGGATGTGACGACGGGCGTGACGCTCGAGAACGCGACGGATTTCCTCGGCGAGGACAACACGATCACCGGTGCTCAGTTCCTCGGCGTGAACGCGTCGGGCACGCTTACGGGCAGCCAGTTGCAAAACAACACCGTGTCGGGCACCGGCGGCCTCGGGGCTCTCGGCCACGGAATCTATCTGGCCAACGCAGCCGGGCTGTCGATCACCGGCAACCTCGTGGGAAACAGCACCGGCGGCGGCCTCTATGCCACGGGCAAGACCACGGGTACGACGGTGTACGGAAATGACTTCACTGGCAACCGCGTGGGCATCTACCTGGTGAACGCCACTGACGCCGTGATTGGTGGCGCTAATGCCGGCGAAGACAATGGGATCGCGGGCGGCGGCGATGCCAGCAAGAGCGACTTCCGTGACGGCATTCTTGCCAGCGGCACGCTCACGGGCTCGAGCATCACGGAGACAGTGATCACGAACGCAGCCACGGGCATCACGCTCTCGGCCGCGACGGGCCTCACGATCACGAAGGTCATGGTCACCGGATCGCAGGTGTTCGGCCTCAATGCCAATGGCGTGCTCACGGGCACGAAGGTGCAATCAAGCATGTTTGCGTTCACCTCCGGCGGCGCCGGCGGCGGGGCGGGCGTGCTCTTGTCGGCGGCCCAGTCGCTCGAAATCACGGAGGCCACGATCAACGAAAACGTGATTGGCCTGCTCGCGAATGGCAACTGCTCCGGCTCGTCGGTGATCGACACGAAGTCGTGGAGCGGCAACGGCACCAACGTGATCAGCACGGCCACGGGCCTGACGATCAACCCGCTGCCGCCGGCGTAGGACAGGCTTCAGCCTGTCATGACCTACGCACCGCACTCGACAGGCTAAAGCCTGTCCTACGTATGCGGGGGGCGTCGGGCCGCCCGCTGCCCCTTCAAACTGCCGGCTTCTCAATTCCTGGAGAAGCCGGTAGGCTTAGAGCGATTTCAGACAGAAAGGTCTCTGGAGTTTCAGCAATGCGTCGCGATCTTTCTTCTTGGCTGGGCACTCTTGGAATGACCAGCCGCAAGGCGACGTATCGCCGCTCCCGCACGAACCACACGCTCAAGTCCCGCGGCGCAAACAATGCGATCTCGCTCAGCGGCGGTGAGCCGCTCGACCCGCGCAAGATGCTCGCCGTGACGACGAACTTCAATGCGATCTCGGGCCAACTCGACATCAACCTCACGGCCGACGACGATACCGCTGGCCTCGTTCTCAACACCGTCAAGAGCGAGTACGAGGTCTACGACAAACTTACGTTGTACAAGGCATTCCCTGCCTCAGACGTCAAGTCGATTTCGGTCCTCGACTCGAAGGGCGGCCTCGGTACGAACCAGACCTTCGAGATTCGTGACGGCGGCGCGATTGCAGCCAGCCTGAGTGTCCCGCAGGAGATTGAGACGACCAAGATCGCCGACGACGTCCAGGTGACCTCGGCCTCCACCTTCGCCGGCTTCGGGATTGCGATCAACTCGCCGACCATCGAGCTTGACGATGCGAGCCTCGGCGATCCGCTCTACCTGTCGACCACCAAGACGAACATCGGTCTGGGCAAGACGGGCGGCAACGGCATATCGGTGATCGGCGGCACGGACGTCGACATCAGCACGGGCGCGGGCGCCGGCAACATCAACTTCCTCGACGACATCCTCGGCGAGGACGGCAGCGGCACGCTGACCCTCGCGGCCGGCACTGGCGTGATCACGTTTGCGGGCGACATCGGCGGCCTGGGCGAAGACGAAGCGTTGCTCGGCGTCGTAATCAACTCGGCGAAGTCGGTCACCGTCACGGGCAAGACGTATCTCGACGGCACGTCGATCAATTCGTTCCAGAACGGCTTCACGATCAGCGACGGCGTCAACAACGTCGATCTCTCGAACGGTGGCGAAATCACCGGCTTCGGCAAGGACGGCGTGGGCATCTTCATCGATGGCTCGTCGACGAATTCCAAGATCAAGAGCTTCTTGCTCACGGGCAACACCTACGGCATCTACGCCGGCAACTACTACGACACAGTGGCCGTTTCCGACCTGTCCGGCACCGTCATCGACGACAACCAGATCGGCGAAGACGACATCGGCATCTACCTCGACAGCGTCGCCGGCAACCTCGATGGCGAAGATGCGTTTGTGATCGGCGGCACCGCGGGCAATATCATCGCTGGCAACGGTAGAGACGGCATCTACGGCTTTGCCAGCACGGGCGTGGAGATCAGGAACAACACCATCGTCGCCAACGGCGAGGATGGGCTTGGCGCCGGCTCCGGCATTTACCTCCAGGGCGGCGGCGAATACCTGATC
>Ga0214921_10001402_pt1 | contig 41352 bp, 38 predicted proteins | sample LL1505_MetaG_FD_177992 | JGI IMG/M metagenome (GOLD analysis project Ga0214921, IMG submission 177992) | Freshwater microbial communities from Lake Lanier, Atlanta, Georgia, United States - LL-1505 | ecosystem: Environmental > Aquatic > Freshwater > Lake | place: USA: Georgia | collected...
CGAGTAAGTCCCGTGAACATGGTAGACATCAAAACTGAAGGTCGACGTCTTAGAAAATCTTCCTAATGCTAGAGATTGTTTATACCGCCTCAGCGCGTGCGGATCTCATCGAGGCATGGCAGTTTGTTACTTGACCGTTCCTGATGGTTTGATCATCGTCAGAGTGCTACATCATGCTCGGGATATTCAAAGCATCGAGAGATGGCATTGACCCCCATCGGGGTCTGGAAAATGAACACCGGCACCCCCCACCTCTGCGGCACATAGATCTCGATCAGTCCCTGTGGTGAAGCGATCCGGTGAAGTTCTTGCATCACCGGCGCGCTAAGCTCAAAGGGCAAGCTTCCATTTCCCTTCGAGATACCCTATCTTGTTGGAACAAACCCGTTCCGGTCCCGGATGACGCCATTTAGCCCAGCCGCCTTGAGTGTTGAGAGCGCAACCATGAAACAAGCCATTTCTTTCACGTCGCCGATTGCATCATGGCGGCTTCATGCCTTGATCCTGCTGCTGATTGCCCTTGTCGCTTGCCTCCCCCGGGTTCAGGCACAAAGTCTCGAACAGACTCGGCAAATCATGCAATCGGTGGTTGCGCTTCAGGTCAGTGCCGACCCCGAGTCGCCGAGCAGCCGAAGCCTCGGGCCGCAGCGCATGGGCAGCGGAGTGGTCATTGGCGAGGATTTGATTTTGACGGTGGGTTATTTGCTGATTGAGGCCGAAGACATCGATGTGCTCGATCACCAAAAGAGGCGCCTGCCAGCGAGTGTGGCCGCCTACGACCCTGCAAGCGGCTTTGGACTGGTCAAAACATTGGTGCCGCTGAAGCTTCAAGCGGTTCGCATGGGTGACTCCGATGGCCTGAAACTGCCGCGCCGCTTGCTGACCTTGGGCCAAAGCGAAAAAGAGCTCACCGAACTCTTTGTGGTTTCGCGCAAGCCTTACGCAGGCAATTGGGAATACCTTGTTGATGCGCCGCTCATGACCGTTCCCGCAGTCAATAACTGGAGCGGAGCCGGACTTTTTGACGACGAGGGCGCACTGATCGGCATTGGATCCCTGGTGGTTGCTGATGCAACCGGCGGATTTAATCCGCGCCCCGGTAATCTTTACTTGCCAGTCAATCTTTTGAAACCGATCCTGGATGATTTGCTTGCCAACGGCCGGCGCAGCGGCCCGGCGCAGGCTTGGCTCGGCATCCACAGCCAGATTCATCCTGAGGGCGGCTTGCAAATTCAGCGCGTGAGCCCGGAAGGACCTGCTGCGCTTGCCGGCTTGCAGCGCGGTGACCGGATCCTGGCGCTTGACAACACCGTGATCAGCGATCTGAGCGATTTTTATCGCCGCCTTTGGGCCAAAGGCCCGGCAGGCAGTCGCGTCGAACTCACCTTCATGCGCGAGGGGATTAGCCGACGCGTGCAAATCACAAGCGCAGATCGTCTCGCTTCGTTGCGTAAACCCAAAGGCGTTTAATCGCGCAATCGCTGCTGCAAGCCTTGCAAGGCCGAATGGCTTTCAGCGTCAGGCTTTGGCTTCGGGCATTGTGACGAGATAAACACCAGGCAAAATCAAGGCCGCGCCGATGAAGTGAAAGCTGCCAATCGCCTGATCCAAAAGCAGCCAACCCATCAGGCCAGCGTACAAGGGGCCGAGATAAAGAACCACACCGGTTCGCGCAGCGCCTAGCTGCGCCTGCATGAAGGAATAAGCCTGGTAAGCGCCAAAACCAGGTAAAAGCGCAGCGATCAAGGCAAGCCAAAGGCCCTCCCCGGTGATATGCCATCCCGGGACCAGCTGCGATTCAAGCCAGGTCAGGGGTATGAGCAGCAGGACACCGCAAGCAGTGATCAGACTTAAGCGCGCAAAGGGGTCAAGCCTCGAAGTTCGCTGCCTGAGCAGCAGCGAATACGCAGTCCAGCAAAGCACCGCCACAGCGATCCAAAGGTCGCCTTCAACCCATCGTATGCCGGCGATGGCAAGGGGCGCTCCTCGGGTCACGATCCAGACGACACCCATGAAGGCCAGACAAACACCCAGTGCTTGCCGCAGATTCAAGCGTTCTTTCAACCAAAGCGCTGAAAAGACTGCGATCAACACCGGCGAAAGCGCATACATCAATCCGATATTCAGCGCCGAAGTACTTCGGCCTCCGTAATACACGAAGGCACCACAAATCCACATCCCCAGGCCACCGAGTAGGAAGCTGTCGATCCAGTCGCGACGCGATGGCATGCCGTGTCGCCGGAAAGCCGACCAGGCAAAGGGAAGCATGACGGACAGGGCAAAGGTCCAGCGCAGCAAAGCCAGCGCATGGGGTTCGATTTCGCCTGGCGCTTTGGCGGCAACGTAATAATTTGCAGACCAGAAAGCCGGGGTGACCGGAATCAACGCATAGGCCAGGGAGCGTCGCATGCCGGCTCTAGCTGCCCGCAAAGTCTCGGGCAATGACCCCGTCGATGAGCCGTCTTGCTATCGACAAACGGTTGGGCAATTGCGGCAGTGCATCAAGCCTGAACCAGCGGGCGTCTTCAATCTCCGCTTCCTGACACTGAATCTCACCGCTTTCATAATCGGCCACATAAGCAATCATCAGCGAATGCGGAAAGGGCCAGCCCTGGCTGCCGAAGTATTGAAGATTTTGAACCCGCAGGCCGACCTCTTCGAGGCATTCACGATGAATACAGGATTCAATAGACTCCGAAGGCTCAACAAAACCGGCCAGTGCGCTGTACATGCCCGCCGGAAAGCGCGGTGAGCGTGCCAGCAATAATTCGCGGCCGAAAACGCCCTCACGCTTGATCAAGACCATCATGGCTGGCGCCACCCTCGGGTAACTCGTTTCGCCACAGACCGAACATCGCCGGGAGCGACCTCCTTCGTGCAATCGGGTGGGGTTTGCGCAGGCTCCGCAATAACGGTGACTGCGATCAAACTCAAGCATTTGCAAAGCCCGGCCAGCGATGGCGAGCACCTCATCGGGTAGACGATTAAAGAGTGCCCGCAAGGGTTCGAAGCGAAGATCCGCGCTCTCACCTTGGGCCTGTCTGGCTTGCAGGCGCTGCCAGGCCTCTTCGCTCAGATTCAAGCCCCAGCAGGGATGGTCATGCCACCAGCCGATGAAGCGCCGGCTTGCCCATTCCGGATGCACCGGCGAAGCAATCAAGGCCTCAATGTCGGCTTGCGACACCGGCCAGTGCGCCAGGCGCTGACTGGCTGCAATCGCATCCTGGCGCACAAGCAGCGATCCGCGATAAAAAAAGAAACAATGGCTCTGATTAGCAGGGTCGGCCGCAGCGGGCATCTCATCTGATGCGGCTTGAAACGTATCGGGAAGAATCATGTTTGGGTTTTGCGCAACATCAACAAAAGGACCTGGACTTTATCTTATGCTCAAAGCTTCTAGCTCGATTGCAAAGGGAAAGCGCCATGACTTGGCTGATTGCTGGATTACTGATTTTTTTAGGCGTGCATTCGCTTCGGATTTTCGACGAAGGCTTGCGCAGCAGACTGATGCATCGCTGGGGCGAAGCGCCCTTTAAGACTGCGTACTCGCTGCTTTCGGTGCTTGGCTTTGGGCTTCTGATTTACGGCTACGGCCAGGCCCGCTTGCAGCCGATTCCGATCTACGATTTACCGACGGGTTTACGTCACGCCTCAATTCTGCTGGTCTGGTTTTCCATGGTCTTGTTGATCGCCGCCTATGTTCCGGGGAACTGGTTCAAGCAGCGACTTCGCCATCCGATGGTTCTTGGTGTGAAGTTATGGGCCTTTGCGCACTTGCTCTCCAACGGTAACGCAGCCGATCTGCTGCTTTTTGGAAGCTTTTTGCTCTGGGCGATTGCGTCATTTCGCGCCGCCCGACAGCGCGATAAGGCAGCCGCTGAGCAGGCGCTTGTCGCCAGCCCCGACGCTGTGGCCGCGGCGATGCCGTTTAGCAAGCCCGCTGACAGTGTGCCAACGCTCACCGGCACCCGGATCGCGTCGCCTGTAAAAGCTTCAGCGACTGCGATCACGGTGGTGCTGGGTAGCCTCATCTGGGCTGGTTTTTTGTTTGACTGGCATGCCAGCCTGATCGGTGTGCAACCGATGGTGATGACACGCTAGGGGAACGAGCCAAGGGGTGGCCACAGGGCATTGGCTTGAGGGGCTGCGACGGAGCCCTTCCTCAGGCCGATACGCAGCGCTTTCGCGCACAAATCCTGCATTAGGCGCGTACAAAAAGGGTTTGCAAGACCTCATCGCCTATTTGACGCGATCGATGGCCGTGAATGCTTGGATCAAAGCTTGCCTGCGCGGGCAATACATCGGCACAGAAAAAATAGTCGCCGCGGGTGAATTGTCGCGCTGTGCCGTCTTGCAAGATGATTTCCAGGCAGCCTTGCAAAACCACAATCCATTGCGGATGTTCGGTGCAATGAAATGCGCTTTGATAGCCGCAAGGGCTCTCGCGAAACTGAAACCCTGCGCTTGAATGAAGCGCACCAAGCTTGACCATCGGGCTGCCCGCTTCAAGCCTTTCGGGGTTCTCACGAAAGCGGGCGCGACCGTCCGCATCGGTGTAGAGCACAAGCTGCGTGATCTGCGCCGGCTTGGCGCTATCGTCTTGATCCATCGCCATGATGTGCCCCTTGGTGATCAGCGCCACACCGGGTTGCGCTTTTCGAGGTTCGCACGCACCGATTCCACCTGATTCGCAGAACCCAAAAGCCCTGCTTGTTCGCGCGATTCAGCCAAGAGCAACTCAGCTTCGCTCGCCTCGTCGTCGGCCAGTGCGTAAAGGCGTTTGGCTGCCCGCATGGCATCCGGACTGCGAAGCGCCATCTCGTGGGCCATGGCAAGCGCCTCGCTTCGTGGCTCATCGCTAAGCTTGGTTGCAAGGCCTAATTGAAGCGCCTCTTGACCTGAAAACACCCTGCCGCTATAGGTCAATTCGCGAATCTGATCGCTGCGCATGAGTCGCCGCATCAAGGCCACTCCGCCCATGTCAGGGACCAGTCCCCACTTGATTTCCATCACCGAAAGCTTGGTTTGTGGCTCAATCAAGCGCATATCGGCACCGAGCATTAGCTGAAAACCACCCCCGAGTGCAACCCCGTGCACCGCGGCAATCACCGGCACCGGAATCTTGCGCCAGACCAAGACAGCATGCTGGGGAGCATTCGCGTTTCCATACACCCGCGGCATCAGGCGAAGTTCATGCGATTGACCTTCGCTTGCAGCCATGCCTTGAAAACGCCCCATATCAAGACCTGCACAAAAGGCCTTACCTTCGCCTGAGAACACCACAGCGCGCAGACCCGGGTGCTCGCATAATCGTTCACCCGTCTCAATCAGGGCATCAAACATCGCCTGATCAAGCGCATTCATTTTTTCGCCACGAACCATCAGCACATCGGCAACGCCAGCGTTGATCTGCACCCGCAAGCGATTGCCAACTTCAAACACCTGTTCCTGCTCTGTTTCATTGCGCATGATATTGGCTCCCCCCAAGCTTGCGTCCCCTGCTATTGTGGCAAACAATGCCTCACGATAGAGCCTTTGTGTGGCTGCAACACCCGTGGAATGCTCTGATGCCTATGAAACGCTTGATCGTGCCCGGAGAACCTGGGCCCTTAGCCCTGCTTGCGGTGTTGTTCGCGCGGACAAGCCCCTTCGATCTTAAGGCGGTGGCCCATGTCAGATGACAAGAACCTCCCGGCTTTGGCCCTTGCACCCGCTTTAAGCGACCAGGCCGATCTACGTCATCACTACCCTTGGCCCTCCGAACGCGCGCTTCGCAAGCAGCTTGACAGGCTTGATGCACATTGCAGGCACTTTATCGAACGCTCGCCATTTCTGGTGCTTGCAAGTTACGGCAGCAACGGGCGGGTTGATGCAAGCCCTCGCGGCGGCGACCCAGGCTTTGTGCGCTGCCAGGATTCCCACCAAATCCTGATCCCCGATGCGCCGGGCAATCAGCGCTTGGACAGCTTAAGCAACATCATTCAAACCGGCCAGCTTGGCTTGTTATTCATGATTCCTGGTGTGGACGAAACCCTCAGGGTCAATGGCAAAGCCCGTGTGAGCGTTGATCCGAGCCTTCTTGCCGCTTTTGCAGGCTTGAGGCACCCCCCGCGCAGTCTGATCGTGGTGCAGGTTCAGGAGGCATACCTGCATTGCGCCAAGGCTTTGATGCGATCTCATTTATGGAATTCCGACCATCACATTGAACGGACAAGTTTTCCGAGCATGGGCGAAATGCTCCGTGATCAGACCGGGATGGAAGGCACAGTTGAAACCCGGGAGGCTATGTTAAAACGCTATGCAAACGATATCTAATCATTCAGATCAGGCAAAACCCCTTGCCTGGATCACAGGCGGGGCCACTGGCATTGGCCTGGCCAGCGCAAGCGCACTCGGCAACGCAGGATTCCGTGTGGTGATCAGCGGCAGACGCGAGGCTGAGCTTCACGAGGCCATCAAGCGCTTGCATGCAAGCGGCATCGAGGCTTATGCCTTGCCGCTCGATGTTGCAGATCCTTTATCGGTTGAATATGTTTACCAGACGATTTCCGAGGAACATGGCAGCCCGGCAGCGCTCGTTTGTTCGGCAGGCACCAATATTCCGAATCGCTATTGGGCGCAGCTTGACGCCGCGTCGTTTTCCAAAGTCACCCAGATCAATCTCAACGGCGTTGCTTTTTGCGTGAGCGCCGTCTTGCCAGGCATGCGTAAACAAGCTGCTGGCAGCATCGTAGTGGTCTCTTCCTGGGCCGGATGGCGTTATACAAGCTTTACCGGCGCAGCCTATGGCGCAAGCAAGCAGGCTCTGGCCCCCTTGGTCGAATCGATCAATGACCAGGAAGGCGTGCATGGCATCCGCGCATGCCTTGTCTGCCCGGGCGAAGTGGCAACGCCGATTTTGCGCACCCGCCCCAAGCCACCTTCGCAGGCGGATATGGACCGTATGCTAAGGCCTGAGGACGTGGGCGATGCGATCCGCTATGTGGTCACAGCACCGGCTCATGTATGCCTTAACGAAGTGGTGATTGCACCCACCTACAACCGCATTTACGCCGGTGCGCCGGATTTAGCGCGCCCGCGTTGAAAAAGCCCCACAGGCAGGCTCAACGATGAATGCGGCTTCGCAAGCAGGCTATCCCGATCAGGCACGAGCGGGCAAAGCAAAAAAGGCCCCGGTCAACCAAAGCCCGCTTGCGCAAGCGGAGGAGTCCTGCCGGCTGTGGCTGGAATTGCTGCCCTATGCAAGCGCCCAATGGGCCGAACTGGCCTTTCATGAGCAGTGCTTCTGGCGCGACTTTCTGGCCTACACCTGGACCCTTCAAACGTTGGAGGGCAAAGCAGCTATTGCTGCCATGGTGGATGCGAGGGCGCAGCGCTGTGCGATCGGTGATATTCAGCTTAGCGAAGTCAAACACAATCCGGAAGGATTTGACGAGTGCTGGTTCAGCTTCTCAACCGCAATCGGCAGAGGCCTTGGCCATTTGCGCCTCAAACAAGGCCTGTGCTGGACCTTGTTCACCACTTTGCAAAGCCTGCATGGTTTTGAAGAGAAAACCGGCAGGCTTGGCACTCGCGAGCGCGGTACCACGCATGGCGTGATCAAGGACCGACAAAGCTGGCTTGAGCAGCGCGAAGAAGCTGCTGCGCGCATTGGACATGAAGACCAGCCCTATTGCCTGATCGTGGGCGGAGGCCAAGGTGGTATGGGGCTGGGTGCACGATTGCGTCGCTTGGGCGTACCCAACCTGATCATCGATAAGCACGAGCGCCCGGGTGACTCTTGGCGAAAACGATATCGTTCTTTATGTTTACACGATCCGGTGTGGTATGACCACTTGCCCTACCTGCCCTTTCCTGATCACTGGCCGGTGTTCACGCCCAAGGACAAAATGGGTGACTGGCTTGAGAGCTACGCCCGGATCATGGAACTTGACTACTGGACCAATACTTTATGTCGCAAAGCCAAGTTTGATGAGCAAAGCAAAACCTGGGAGGTGCAGGTGTTGCATGAAGGACGACCCAAAATCCTCAGGCCCAAGCACCTGGTGATTGCGACCGGCATGTCGGGGCAGCCCCGCATGCCACAGTTCAAAGGACAAGAACGCTTTACCGGCGCCTTGATGCATTCAAGTCGCTACCAGGGCGAGAAGCGCTGGCGTGACAAGCGCTGTGTGGTGCTCGGTTCCAACAACTCAGCGCACGACATTGCGGCCGATTTATGGGAACAGGGTGCTGAAGTCACCATGTTGCAGCGCTCGCCCACGATCGTGATTCGTTCGGAAAGCTTGCAAAAGCATGCCTGGGGACGTTTGTATTCGGAAGAGGCGCTTGCAGCCGGGATCAGCACGGAAAAGGCCGACCTGATGACCGCCTCCTGGCCGCATCGCCTGATTCCGGCGATCGCTCAAAAGATAGTCAAGACGATTCTTCGCGAGGATGCTGATCTTTACGAAGGACTCAGGCGCGCAGGCTTTATGGTGCACATGGGCGAAGACGATAGCGGGATTCACACGGCCTACTCACGCCGGGGCTCGGGCTATTACATCGAAGTGGGCGCATCGCAGCTGATCATCGAGGGCAAAATCGGTTTGCGCAGCCCTGCTGAGATCATCGAACTCGAGGAGCAGGCGGCTGTGCTTTCCACCGGGGAACATTTGCCTGCCGATTTGATTGTGTGCGCAACCGGCTATGGCCCAATGCAAGGCTGGGCTGAAAGCCTGATTTCGCGCGATGTGGCGCGAAAAATCGGACCTTGCTGGGGCTTGGGCTCAGACAGCCCTTACGATCCGGGACCCTGGGAGGGCGAACTGCGCAACATGTGGAAACCAACAGCCCAGGAGGCTTTGTGGTTTCATGGCGGCAATTTGATGCAGTCGCGGCATTTTTCGATTTATCTCGCCTTGCAAATCAAAGCGCGCTACGAAGGTCTGCCGGTCAGTCCTTATCGGGAATCAATAGCAGACGATCACCGCGGCGCTGTTGAGGCGGGCAGCCGAGGCCTTCGCCAAGCGGGCTAAGCGGCGTTTTCATTCCCTTGACCGATCGAGGGTTAAGCCGGGCTTGAAATTGCCGCTCGCTATCCTCACCTCCCTCCAAGCCGTCATACCGACAGTCATCGATTGAGAGAGGAAAACCATGAAACGCATCGTCTTGTTCATTGCCACCAATTTGGCTGTGGTGCTGGTCTTGAGCGTTGCAGCCAGCGTGCTGGGCGTGAATCGCTTCCTCACAGCCAACGGCCTGCAACTGGGAACGCTGCTCGCTTTTGCCGCGCTGATGGGTTTTGGCGGCGCATTCATTTCCTTGTGGTTGTCCAAACCGATGGCGAAGTGGAGTACCGGCGCGCGGGTGATCGAACGACCGCAAAACGAGCTTGAACACTGGCTGATCAATACGGTGGCGCGCTTTGCCCATCAGGCCAATATCCCGATGCCCGAGGTTGCGATTTACGACGGCGAACCCAACGCCTTTGCTACCGGCCCGAGCAAATCAAACGCGCTGGTTGCGGTTTCAACCGGTTTGCTCCAGATGATGGATCGACGCGAAGCTGAGGCGGTCATCGCGCACGAAGTGGCCCATGTGGCCAACGGCGATATGGTGACCCTCACCCTGATTCAGGGCGTGGTGAACACCTTTGTGATCTTCATCTCGCGCATCATTGGCTACGCGGTCGATCAGTTCTTGCGCCGGGGCGACCAAGAGCAGCAAGGTCCTGGTATTGCCTACATGATCACATCGATCATTTGCGAGATCCTCTTTGGCATCCTTGCAAGCCTCGTGGTGGCTTACTTCTCAAGACAGCGCGAGTTCAGGGCCGACGCAGACGCTGCGCGCTTGATGGGCTCGAGTGTGCCAATGGCCAGCGCACTGCGCCGCCTCGGTGGCATCGAGGTGCATGCCTTGCAAGGGGGTTTGGCTAGCGCAGGTATCGCATCGGGTGGGTCATGGCTCGCCTTGTTTTCCTCGCATCCGCCGATTGCAGAGCGGGTCGCAGCGCTTGAGTCGATGCGCTAGCGCAGCGGCAACGGTACCTGCTCTTCAGTTGACATCAACAGTCTGCGCTTCAGTCGACATAGGCGGCCTCCGTTACTGTCGACATCGACGGCCTGAGCATCAGTCGTATTGCGAGATCTCGATCAAATTCAAATCGGGGTCTCGCAAATACACCGAATGGATCGGTCCAAGTGCACCGGTTCTTTGTACCGGTCCTTCAAGAATCGGCCAGGGATAGGCCTTCAAGCGAGCGATGACAGCCTCAAGCGGAATTGCCGCAATCAAACATAGGTCGACAGCGCCAGGAACCGGCAAATGCGCTTTGGGCTCAAATTCCGCGCCTTTGCGGTGCAGGTTGATTTTTTGCGAACCAAATACGAAGGCCTTGCGGCTTTGCCCGTCAGCAGCGGTAAAGACATCCAGCCGCATGCCGAGTAAATCGGTATAAAATGCAATACACGCGGTCTCGTCATGGGTGGTCAGAACAAGATGGTCGATCGCCTTGATCACCGTGCTTTCCCTCAGAAAACCGCTAGCCCAAGGATCCCGAGCGGATCTCCTTGAGTCGATCGGCGGCATAACTTGCCGCGAAAGCGTTGGGCTTGACCATCGGAATCACATTGCAGGTGCCACGGATGTATCCGATGGCCTGTTGCATCACACAATGCGAGCCATGCATTTCATCCGGGTTGATATCGAGATGCACCTCAACATGGCGATCAGACAGCACATCGGCAAGCTTCAAATACAAATCAGCAACCTTGTAGACCTCATTCATCAGGCGAAACTGCGGCTTGTCCTTTTTCTGATCGTAATCGCGCTCACGGACCACCTCACCGAATAGCTTGCAACCGTTCTTGCCATTGATATGCACCACGATGGCAAGCGTGTAGTCGGCAAACCAGATGTTGCCGATCACAAGCCGATGCGAGTCGGCACCTATATAAATTTTGGTTTCAGGCGACTGCGCTTCAATAAAGCCCTTGACCTCGTCAAGATCGATTCGGCTTCGATAGTGGGGCTGCTGTGAGGACGGCATGAACTCAGTGCCTTATGGCCTTGGCGAGTACACGGCCGAGTACGGCGGTATCAAGATTGCCACCGCATAAAACCAAACCGACCTGCTGGCCTTTGAAATGAACAGCGCGCTGAAGCAGTGCGGCAAGCGGTGCAGCACCTGCACCCTCGGAAAGATTATGGGTGGCACGCAAATACAGCACAATGGCTTGTTCAATCTCAACATCGCTGACTTCCACAATATCGGCGACAGATGTCAGCATCATGTCAAGCGCTTCAGCCTGGGGCACGCGGGTCGCGATCCCATCGGCCATGGTGGAGGCTTCATCGGTTTGGATCACCCGGCCGGCCCGAAAAGACTGGGCGTAGGCGTTAGCACCGGTTGAAACAACCGCATAAATTTTCGTTGATAGGCCTAAGGCATTGCGTGCCTTGATCACGCCACAAATGCCGGAGCCCAGACCAACCGGTACAACAATCGCATCGAGTTGAGGCGCAGCGTCAAACATCTCCAAGGCGTAGCTCGCCACACCATCGACAAGATCGGGATGAAAAGAGGCCACAAAATGCAGTCCTTCGCGGGATGCGAGCTGCGCCGCATGCTCGCGCGCTTCATCAAAATCTTTGCCGAATTCGATCAACTGTGCACCCAGAGACCGCATCGCAGCATTTTTTTCCACCGCATTACCGTAGGGCACCACGATCACCGATCGCAGACCGTAGCGGGCTGCGGCGAAAGCCAGACTTTGACCATGATTGCCTCGGGTCGCCGAAATCAAGCCTCGGATACCGGGCTCGCGTTGGACAAGGCGTGCGAGATAGACAAGGCCGCCGCGAATTTTGAAAGCACCAACCGGGCTGTGGTTTTCGTGCTTGACCCAACAACATGCGCCTGTTGCCTCCTCAAGCAGCGGCCAGGCCCTGAATAAGGTCGGCGACATACTTTGGTAGACGATTTCGGCGGCCGAACGCAGCGCTGAAAGTGCATCAGCATCGCCCTGATTGACATGCCTTGCTTGTGAATCCATGACCCTATTGTAGAGCGCCCAGCTCAGCTTGCGAAAGCCGACCCCGGAGGCTTCAGGAGGGGCCTAAGCAGCTTGACGTCGCCTTTTACCCAGGGCCCAGGCCCAGGGCGCTGAGAGCGGCACCGGCAACATCAAAAATACGTGTTCAACCAAGGCCAGCGTGGCAAGCGCACCGAGCAGGCAATAAGCGTGCGCCTTAACCGGCGGCTCTGCATGCCAGGCCTGATAGAAAAACCAGGCAGCTGCCGATGTTGCGATCGCCACCGACCATGGAAACCAGCGATTCATCGGCGCTTCGCGTAAAAAGCTGCGCAAATAACCCAGGTGCTCGGGCAACCATTCAGCGTTCACATTTCGAACGCCCAGAAACACATTGATTCGAGCACTCTCGTGCATGGCCCATAAAACCAGATAAGTCCAAAACGCCACCGGCACTTCGGCGCCGCGCGAAAGTCCCCAAACGATCAGCGCACCGATCACAATCGATAACTCGTGATAAAGGCTGGTCTGAAGCGCGTGGCCAAAGTGCGCCCAGCCGCGGCATCCGGGATCACAAGCAAATTTCCGCGGTCCGGTGATGTAGCCCAGGTAGTAGCTCAACTCCTGCCAGGCCCAAATCGATAGCCCGCCGGCAAAGCCGAGGTAGATGGCGACCGGACTTGACGGATCTTTCGCCCACCAAATGGCGTAGAAGCCCCCAAGGCTCACCAGGCTCGCTGCAAGCATGCTCCAGACAAAGGTCTTTCTGGGCAAACCGTCGAGCCACAGCACCAGCCCGGTCCCCAACCACCACAGCACAAAAGCAAAGCAGGCCGCAAGGAAAAAGCTCATGAGCAAGGCCATGCTCCTTGGTCAGCGGTCTACCAGACCGGCGCAAGGCGAACGCGCTCGGGCAAGCTGTTGGCTTTGGCAGGTATCAGGTAAAGCGAGGCAAACACCACGCTGGCCTTGGCCCCGATCCATAAGCGCTTGAGCGCTGAGACCATGCCCGGGCGCTTGCTGGCCAGTTCATTGGCCATACCCAGTTCGCGCAATCGTTCCATGCCAGCGCGAAACCGCGGATGGTCGATATCGAGCGTGAGCGGAAATGTCTGGCGCGTGATCTCCGAGGTGATCCGAAAAACTTCATAGTCGTATTCGGTCGGATCAAAGCCCAGCGCCTTGTGCAACACCGGTCGGGTGTGATCGCGCACATACATCGTGGCGTAGACAGCGAGCAGGAAAAACTTGATCCACAGTTGGTTATGCCCTTGAAGCAAATGCGGATTGGCTCTGAGAATCAGAGCGAAGGCCTCACCGTGACGGAACTCGTCGTTACACCATTGTTCAAACCAACTGTAGATCGGATGAAACTGTAATTCTGGACGGCGCTGCAGTTGACGGTAAATCGTGATGTAGCGCGCATAGCCGATCTTCTCAGACAGATAGGTGGCATAAAAAATGTATTTGGGCTTGAAATAGGTATATTTCTTAGTCCGTTTCAAATCACCGAGATCAAGGTTTACGCCAAAGTCTTTCAAGGAGGCGTTGATAAAGCCTGCATGACGCGACTCATCGCGAGCCATACAGGCCATCAACTCCTTGATATCCGGGTTGTTCACCCTGCGTTTGATTTCGGTGTAAAGCACACAGCCTGAAAACTCAGAAGTGGCTGAACTGATCAGAAAATCATAAAACTCAGCGCGTAGGGCAGGATCAAGATCAGAAATTCGTGAGCGGAAATCCTCATCGCGCTGAAAATGCCGACCATTGGGATCATCGCGAAACTCTTGCATCATGGCATCCCATTCGGCACGCACCGGTGTGACATCGATGCGATCCATCGCCTCATAATCCGTGGAGTAAAAACGCGGACTGATCAGGCTTTCCGTACGGGCCTTGTCAAGCGCTTCTTCAGAGGTTTTGATGTCGTCGATCAGGGTGCTCATGGTGTTGACTCCGAAGCGATCAGTAAATCGAAAAAGACCTGGCGGTTGCTCGGTCCGTAAGCCTTCAGATCAAGCATCCGGCCACTTAAGGGATCCCACAACAAAAGCTGACCTTGCTCGGTCAAAGCAAGCCGAAAAGCGTGCCTTGCAGGCAGGGTGCCAAAACCTTCGGGCGGCCTGATCGAAGGGCCTTGACCATATTCACGAATCAAACTGCGAAGCGTTGCGCGAACAAAGCCGCCCTCGCCCATCGGGATTTGCGCGATCACCGCTGCATCGCTGCTGCGCTGCACGAGCACGCTCCCATCGGGCTGGTCAACAAACCATAAATCGACCGCTTTGGCGCTTGGTTGGCTGACCGCAAGCGCCGCATGAGGTGTTGACACTGGCATCGTCAGCCGGTACCAGCCCGCAAGCAGCAGTGAACTGAGGGCAAGCGCGGCCATGCCAATCAGCGGGGCTGGCCTTACATGAATACTTGACATACGCTTAAGCGGCTCCGGTTTGAAGCTGAGCCTCGTTGACGCGCACACGCAAAGGCCTTGCCGGATTGCTGCTGACCTCCTGGCTAAGTGCATGATTGGACAGCGCCTGCGCAAGCAAAGCTGCCACCTGCTCACCATCGGCCAGCGCTCGAAGCATAGGCTTGGGATGCTTCAAATGCCAGGCTTTGGCATGCGGCCACAAATGCGCCCACGAAAGCCTTCCGCCGTCGCTGTGATCAAGACTGAGACAAATCTCAGCACTTTGCCTCGCAAGCATCCGCCAATCCGCAGACTCGATAATGCGAAAGGGAATATTCACCACAAGCGGCAGAGCCATTCCAAAACGCATCACGATCCGAGCATTGGTGATGGTGTAGAGCGTGGTCTGCGCTGAAAACCGCGCCAGCGCAAGCAGCAAAAAAAGCGCACTCAGCATTAAGATGATCATCCAGCTTGCCGCCTTGATCGCCTCGGCCCAACTGCCACCGTCGTGAACCGTGCTGCTGACCTGCCAGCACGCAAGCAGGAGAAAGTAGGCCGCAATCTTGCGCACATGAAAGGCCTCAATCGCAAGCCTTTGCCACTGTGGCGCTCCCTGCCAGAGTACCCGCTCGCCAGGGGGCAGTTTCTCCGGCAGGCCCGGAATCGGCTCAAAATCATCGTGACTCATCGCTTGGCCTTTCTTGGGACTGTCTTGGGACTTCAAGCATCCACTTAGATGATCGGCTCTGCGCGGTCCGGGTCCGCATAAAGCGTGCCTGCACCGTAATAAGCCATGATACGTTCTTCTTCCAGGAAGGTGACCTGATCCGGGTGTTTTGTGCCAGGTACGCCCTCAAACTGCGAAGCAAAGATCGAACGCACCATCAAGGCCTCATCGCCAACCCGGGCAAAGTTGTGCGGCAAAAGCACCGTACGGCCCGAGGGCAGCTTGACTTCAAAGTAGCGGATCACCGATTCAGCCAGATCAACCCAGACGTCGCTTACGATTCCCGCCACATCACGATCGCCACCCAATACAGGTTTGCCGCGCGGATCCGGGTCGTTCGGTTCAATCCAGTAGTCCTTGGCCACGCGCATAGGCACAATCTTGGGATGGCCGTCAAAGGTGAGGTCCGGCCGGTCGAGTCGTTCGGCATAAGACCCTGGCCCGATGGCAAGCTTCATGGGATCTCCGATCGGTTCAAGCGCGGCACCGATCACACCGCCGCTGTACTTGCCTGCGATCGGGCGCGTATCCTCGATGCCGTTTGGCGCTGTGAAGATCTCACCGTGGGCCGTCCTGAATGTCTTGGGCTCGGGCATACCGAAGGCGCCTTCATACCGGACATGTGACGGGATATCGGGGTTGTCAGACAGCAAGGGGTAACCCTCGCGTTTCCCCTCGCGTTGCAAATAAACGACCAAACCGAAAAAGAAGATCCAAAACAAATACAACACAACCTGAGCAACATCAATGTAGCCCGTGATTGCCCCTACATCACCGGAATGGAACAACATGGTTCACCTCCACGAAGGTCAAAGTCAACGACAAAAATCAAATTCAACAACAAAGATCAAAGTCAACAACAAAACCAAAATCAAGAACAAAATCGAAATCAAGAACAAACAAGCTCTCGATACAGCATCGTCAACCGGGAAGCTGCACAACCCCAAAGACTTGCGCAGGCTGCGCAGGACCCCGAGACTGCAGCGAGCGGGTGAGCGGTCCGATCAGTACCAGGGTGAGGAAAAGCAGCGCGATCTCCAAGTGATAGACCGCGCTGTAAGGCATGACCGCATTTTGCAAAGCCTCACCCCAGGCGCCAGACAGCATCGGAATCTTGAACAAATCGCGCAGCACGCCGCCTGCGCCAATCGCAACACCAGCAGCGCTTGCCTGAACCGCGCCCCAGGCACCGAGCGCAAGTCCTTTGTAGATGCCTTGCTCCAGGTTCATCGCCGTAATCAAGGTACCCACGGCGAAAAGTCCGCCGCCAAAACCAATCAGCGATGCGCCGACACGAAAGAGGTCGGGCGATTGCAGCGGACCTGAAAAGATCACGGCAGCAAAGGCAAACACCCCAACAAGCGCGCCCGCCGCAGCCAGTTTGAGCGCCGCATAGCCCCGGCTTAAGGCGCGCGCGGCCAAGGCAAAAGCAATCAGCATGCCGCTTGCACTGAAGGCGCTCAGCGCCGTGGTCTGCGACACCGGCAAAAGCAAAACCTCAGCGCCATAAGGCTCAAGCAAGATGTCTTGCATGTTGAATGCAGCAGTGCCCAGGCCGGTCGCCCACAAAAAGCGCTTGGCGCCAGGCTTGTCAACAAAATCGCGCCAAGCCTCTAAAAAGGCTCGCGCCGGCACCCGATCCTGACGATGCGATGGATTTCTTCGCTCTTGCTTCCAGAGCGATACACAATTAAGGATCATGGTCGCTACCGCCGCAGCTTGCACCACCCGGATGAGCTGCAGCTGCGAAAAATCGGCAAGCACCAGGGCAAAGACCAAAGCGCTGATCATCATCCCCGCAAGCAGCATCACATAGAGCAAGGCAACAACCCGCGGCTGCTTGTCTTCGGGCGACAGGTCGGCTGCCAGTGCAAGCCCCGCCGTTTGCGTGGTGTGCAGGCCGGCGCCAACCATCAGAAAAGCAAGCGCAGCAGCAGCAGGTCCGATGAAAGCGGGCCCTTGGCTATCGCCTGAGAGCACGATCAGCGCAAAGGGCATGAACTCGAGTCCACCCACCTGCATCAGCGTGCCGAACCAGAGATAGGGAACCCTTCGCCAGCCGATCGCCGATCGATGGGTGTCGGATCGAAAGCCGATGAAGGCGCGCAAGGGCGCAAAAAGAATCGGCAGCGAGACCATCAAAGACACAAGCCAGGCCGAAACCCCCATCTCAACAATCATCACCCGGTTGAGCGTTCCGGTCAGCAGCACCAGGCACATGCCGACTGAGCACTGAAAAAGCGACAGCCTCAGAAGCTGCCCCAAGGGCAGTTGGGCACTGGCAGCATCGGCAAAAGGCAGCAGGCGCGGGCTGATGTGGCGCATTTGAAGCGCCAGGCGACGGTTAAGTGCAGCGAAGCTTTTCATGACAGCCTGAGTGCCTGCGCCTGATCGCAAGCCTGCTCTGCCTGCAGCTGCTGAGCTTGCAACACATGCAGGAGCTGGGAAATATAAAAGCCGCTGCTGACACGCTCACCCAAGGCGATCATATTTGGCCTTGATGGATCAAGGCTTGCGAGTTTGCTGATGATGTGCTCAGCGGCCAGGGGCACAATGGAGGGCGCGCGGTCGGCCCGCGGTAAACAACGGCCAACGGCGTGCATCAAGGCAAGCATCGGGGTGCGCGGCGCAAAGCTGAGGTGCAGGCTAAGCCTTGTTCGATCGCTGAGCCGCTGGACCGCATTGGCCATATCGTCGGCATCGTAGTGAATCAAAGAGTCCATCGCCACCACATGATCGAAGTGTCCGAACGAAGCATCGAGCATGTCGCCGGCCACCCACAGGATGCTCCCGGTTCTGACCTCTTGGGTCCTGTGCTCTTTGGCCTTGTGCTCTTCGTTCACGTGCTCTTTGGCCTTTTGCTCCTTGTTCATGCGCTCTTGGGCCGCGCGCTCTTTGGCAAGCGCAATCAGTTGACTGGATAAATCCACTGCCAGCACATCGGCGCCGCGTTGAGCAAGTTCAAGCGCCATAGCGCCTGTGCCGCATCCGGCATCCAGAATACGGCGCCCCTGAAGATCATCGCCAAGCGCAGCGAGCATGTTGCTTCGCATCCGGTCTCGCCCGGCGCGAACGCTGGCGCGGATGCGGCTCACCGGCGCATCGGAGGTCAGCCTTGCCCAAGCCGCAAAGGCGGTCCGGTCGAAGTATTGCTCGACCTGGTTGCGCCGCTGCTGATACGAAGCCGGATCCATCAATCAAAGCCCAGCAGATCGAAGATCTCCCGATCCTTCAAGGACTCAGGCGCAAGTCCCTCGGTACCTGCCCACAGCTTCGCCGCAAGTTCGAGATAAGCTTGCTGAACCGCATCAAGTTCGGGCGATGATTCCATTTCAAAGAGCGTTGCTTTTTTTAGCCGGCTTCTTCGGATCGCATCAAGGTCGGGAAAGTGCGCGAGGGTGCTCAAACCGGTACGCGCGTTGAAGCGATCGACTTGATCGGTCTGGGCGCTGCGATTGGCGATCACGCCACCAACCCGGACTTTGTAATTCTTTGACTTGGCCTGGATCGCGGCGATGATGCGATTCATCGCAAAAATTGAATCAAAATCGTTGGCCGTCACAATCAGTGCCCGGTCAGCGTGTTGCAGCGGTGCTGCAAACCCACCGCAGACCACATCGCCAAGCACATCAAAAATCACCACGTCGCTTTCATCAAGCAAATGGTGCTCTTTTAACAGCTTCACGGTTTGACCGACCACATAGCCGCCACATCCGGTTCCTGCCGGCGGGCCGCCAGCTTCAACACACATAACGCCGTTATAGCCTTCATAAACAAAATCTTCAACCCGAAGCTCTTCGGTATGAAAATCAACTTGTTCTAAAATATCGATCACCGTGGGGACTAAGCGCTTGGTCAGCGTGAAGGTTGAATCATGCTTGGGGTCGCAACCGATTTGCAGCACCCGTTTGCCCAATTTGGAAAATGCTGCCGATAGATTCGACGAGGTGGTGCTTTTTCCGATACCGCCCTTGCCATAGACTGCAAACACCTTGGCGTTGCTGATCCGTACCGACGGGTCGAGATGCACTTGCAAGCTGCCCTCACCGTCGCCGATCCCTCGGCCCGGACCCGAGGCGCTGCGGGGTCGTATCTGTTCTTCAATGATGGGGATGCGCTTCATGCGGATAAGTCCTCGTAAACACCTTCAATACGGTCTTCGATGTCATCGCTGGCTTCACGCAAGCTTTGCAGGGTTTGGGGATCGGGTTGCCAGTAGCGCCTTTCGTGCGCTTCGAGCAGCCGTTGCACAAGCTTCGCTGATGCATCGGGGTTGAGATTTGCCAGTCGATCTCGCATCTCGCGATCCTTGATGAAGGTCTCGGTGACCTGTTGATAAACCCACTCGGGAACCTTCCCGGTGGTGGCCGACCATCCCATGGTGTTGGTCAGATGCGATTCGATCTGGCGAACACCCTCATAGCCGTGTTTGAGCATCGCCTCATACCATTTGGGGTTGAGCATGCGGGTGCGCGCCTCCAGGTCCACCTGCTCTTGAAGGCTGCGGACTTTGGCGCTGCCCTGGGTCTGGTCGCTGATGTAAACAGGAATAGCTCGACCTTGCGCTGCGGCGACTGCGCGGCTGATGCCCCCCAAACTGTCAAAGTATTGATCGAGCGAGGTCACGCCGGTTTCGGCGGCATCAAGGTTCTGATAGGCGAGGCTTACCTGTGAAAGATTGCGACTGAGCATCTCAGCTTGCTGAGAGGCTTCACCACGCCGGTTGTAGGCAAAGCTCTTACGCCTTGAAAAAAGGCCGGCAAGCTCGTCTTCTTCCTCCCAGTGACTGCTCTCAATCAGATGATTGATGTTGGCGCCGTAGGCACCGTCGGCGTTTGAAAAAACGCGCAGGCAGGCGGTTTCGAAATCACAGCCTTGCGCTTGCTGATGGGCCAGCGTGTTGCGACGAATCAGATTCATCGACAAGGGTTCATCAGCACTGGCTGCCAGATAAGCCGCTTCGGCAAGCATGCGGGTTTGCAAGGGCAATAGGTCGCGGAAAATGCCCGATAAGCTCATGGTCACATCAATGCGCGGGCGCTTTAAAACCTCAAGCGGTATAAGTTGTGCACCGGCTAAGCGGCCATAGCTATCAAAACGCGGTCCGGCACCCATCAGTGCCAAGGCCTGCGCCAAGGCTGCGCCCTCGCTCTTTAAATTATCACTTCCCCAGAGAACCAAGGCGATCGACTCGGGAAAACCGTGACCATCGGCTTGATGGCGGGCAATCAGCCGCTCAGCCTGCCCGCGACCGTCGGCCATTGCAAAGCGGCTCGGAATCCGGAAGGGATCAAAGCCGTGGATGTTGCGCCCAGCGGGCAAGACCTCGGGATTTCGCAAAATATCGCCACCGGCAGATGCCTCAATGAATCGGCCTCTGAGTGCGCGAAGCAAACCTTCGGTTTCATGATCTTCTTGCAACTGCGCAAGTGCAACAAGCACAGGCTCAAGGCAGTCGGCACCCACGCCTGCTGCGCTTGCCATCGGGGAAAGCGCTTTGACCGCTTGGGCCCGAGGGACTGGCTCAAGCCTTGCCAATCGCAGCGACGCATCGACCAGGGCTTGCGCGAGCCCCTCAGTCACCGGCTTGCCGCAAGCTGCTTGCAGCATGGACTGCGACCAAGCGAGCAAGGTCTTGCCCGATGCCAGGCTTCCAAGCTGATGCATGCCTTCGGGAATAAGGCACTGCTCAATCTCAAGCATGCGGTTTTGAACCGCAGCAATCGTCAACCGATCGCCCTTTTCTTTCGCATCAAGAAGCTCGAGTTCGCAAGCTTGCTCAACGATAAGCTCTTGCAGGCTTTGTCGCTCCTCATGAAGTTCGGGCGCAAGCGCACGCCAGCGCTCGATCAAGGTCTTGAGCTCATGAAGGCCGGCGTATAAACCGGCCTGCGCCAAGGGCGGTGTGCGATAACTCACAAGCGTTGCGGCCGCCCGCCGCTTGGCAATCGTGCCCTCTGAGGGGTTATTGGCTGCGTAAAAGTAAAAATGCGGGGTGTCGCCGATCAAGCGGTCTGGCCAACAAGCCTCACTCATACCGCACTGCTTGCCGGGCATGAATTCAAGCGCACCATGGGTGCCAAAATGCAAGATCGCATCGGCTTGAAACCGCTCGCGCAGGTAGCGATAAAACGCTGCAAAAGCATGCGTGGGTGTGAAGCTCTTTTCAAAGAGCATGCGCATCGGGTCGCCTTCATAACCGAGGGCTGGCTGCACTCCGATAAAAACATGGCCAAGGTCAAGCCCGTAAACAAAAATCGACTGGCCGTCGGTTTGCAACCGACCCGGCGCCGGACCCCATTGGGCTGCGATCGCATCAACCCAGGTTTCCCGCTCGATATAGTCATCCAGGGGCACTTGCGCTGCGACATTAGCCGGGCTCCCGTAGCGCATCGCATTACCCTTGAGCAGGCGCTCGCGCAAATCGTCCACCGAGGCAGGCACATCGACCTGGTAGCCCTCAGCGCTTAAACGACAAAGCAAATGCCAAAGGGAGGCAAACACATCAAGGTGTGCTGCAGTACCAAGGCTTCCGGCATTGGGCGGAAAGCCAAAAATCACAATCGCCAGCTTGCGAGATGCCTGCGCCTGCCTGCGCAGCCCGACCAGTTTTTGCACCCGAGCGGCAAGACGTTGCACCCTTTCAGGATGCGCAGACATGTTGCGCTGCGAAGGCGCTCTTCCGCCAAAAACCATCGAGCCGGTTGCACCGTCCAGCTCGGGAATGGCGACCATCATCGTGCTTTCAACCGGCATCAGCCCGCGTTCGGACTGCTCCCATTGATCTAATAATTGAAACTCGACAGCCTGGGCGGCAAGATAGGGCACATCGAGCCGCCGCAAGATCGCCTGGGCTGCGTTTGAATCGTTGTAGGCAGGACCACCGACCAGCGAGAATCCGGTGAGTGAGAGTAAAAGATCGATGCCGGGCTTACCATCCTCATCGAAAAAATAACGCTCAATCGCCGAACGCGCATCAAGTCCGCTTGCAAATGCGGTAATCACCTGCATCCCGCGCGCTTCCAGGGCCCTGATCACTGCATCGTAGTGCGCCGTGTTGTTGGCCAGCAAATACGAGCGCAACACCAGCACCCCCACGCGTGGCGCATCAGGCCCAAGCGGTGCGCAGGGCAAATCAGCAAGCTCGGTGGTCACGGCCTGAGCAAGCGCGGGATGATATAGACCCACTTCGGGGTACTCGATCGGGTCTTGAATCTTCAATCGCCCGCGCAAAGTGGCCCGCGGACCGCTGGCGTAACGATCAATTAGCAAGCGAAGCATATTGCCCAAATTGCCCTGACTGCCTGCCAGCCAGTACTGCATGCAAAGAAAGTACACCCGCACATCCTGCGCTGTGCCGGGAATAAACCGCAAAATCTTGGGCAGCCGACGCAACATCGCCATTTGCTTTTCGCCCGAGCTGACCGGAGCTGCCGACTGCGTGCTTCGACGCATAAAGCCCGTCTGCTGCGTTGCGCACTCAAGGCTGTCTTCGCTGGGCTGCTCGGTTGCGCGGGCGCTGCCACGAAGTTTTTTAAGAAAATTCATCGCCGCCGAGCCTGGCTTTTGCATATCAAAGCGGCCAACGCGGGTGAGCTTGGTGACTTCGGAAGCCGAGAGGCAAACCAGCATCGCGTCACAATGCGGGCGACGCGCCTGCAGAGCAGGCTGCACCAGTCGAATATGTTCTTCTAAAAAGAGCATATTGGCAACGATGATGTCGGCCTGCGCAATATCATCAAGGCATTGCTTGAGCTTGCCGGCGTCTGCAGCAAATTCGGCTGCAGCATGCAGCGTGAGCCTCAGTCCGCTCAGTTCTTGTATCAGTTGCCTGCGCGCCTCATCCATCGCACTGGCCAGATGCGCATCGAGCGTGATCACGCATATGCGGATCGCCTCTGGGCTTGGCTGGGTTTTCATGTTTGTTTGCACCTTGATGGACTCGGGCTAGCGGGCAAAATGCGCTTTGGCGTCGTAGAGCGTCTTGATCGTGATCCGCGACAACCCTTGATTACGGGCAAACTGCTCGGTATTGCGGCGCGCCTTGCCACGCACAAAAAACGGTATTTTTTTGAGCTCTTGTTCGGCTTCGCTTTCCCAGGTAGGTTCATTGGCCGACTGCTCTGTCGCAGCCACCGCCACCGGGACGGCTTGTGCAGCATGGCGACCCAAATGCGAGGGCGCCTGATCGTCATGAAATTCAAAATCTTCGCGAAACATGCCAAGCAAATGCTCTTCAAGTCCCATCATCAAGGGATGGATCCAGGTATCGAACAACACATTGCTACCCTCAAAACCCATTTGCGGTGAGTAGCGGGCGGGATAGTCCTGAACATGAACCGGCGCGGAAATCACCGCGCAGGGAATACGCAGGCGCTTGGCGATATGCCGCTCCATCTGGGTGCCAAGCACAAGTTCTGGCTGAAGCGACTCGATGGCCTGCTCCACTTCAAGATAATCGTCGGTGATCAAAGCGCTCGCTGAAAGCGATTCGGCAAGGCTGCGAACTTCGCGGGCCCACTCTCTGCTGTAGGTGCCGATACCGACCACCTGAAGTCCGATCTCCTCACTTGCCACGCGGGCCGCCGCCAAGGCGTGGGTGGCGTCGCCAAAGATAAACACCCGCTTGCCGTGCAAGTAATTGGAATCGACTGAGCGCGCATACCAAGCCGAGCGAGCCGTTTGCGCTAAAGCATCGATTTCCGAAGACTCAAGCTTGAGCTGTGCCAGCTGCGCAACCTCGTGAATAAATCCAACCGTCTGTTTGACTCCGATCGGAATTGTTTTGGTATAACTTTGATGACAATGCTTTTGCAGCCACTGGGCTGCCTGCAAACCGATTTCGGGGTACATCAAGACGTTGAAATCAGCCTCAGCAAGCCTTGTGATCGCCTGCGGATCGGCGCTAAGCGGCGCCACACCGTGCACATCAACGCCGATCGCCTGCAGTAATCCGGTGATTTCTTTCACATCGTCGCGATGCCGAAAACCGAGCGCGGTCGGACCGAGCAGGTTACAGCGCGGACGCACATGCTGCCGCGGGCGATCGTGTTCGGCCTTCAGCGGTCTGACCAGATGCCGAACCAACTGATAAAAGGTTTCAGATGCACCCCAGTTTTCTTTTTTCTGGTACGAAGGCAATTCAAGCGGAATCACCGGAATCGGCAAATCAAGCGCAAGCGCAAGTCCAGCGGGATCATCCTGAATCAGCTCACCGGTGCAGGAGGCACCCACAATCATGGCCTGGGGGGAAAAACGATCGTAAGCCTCTTGCGCTGCGCGCTTGAATAAGGCTGCGGTATCGGACCCCAGATCGCGCGCCTGAAAAGTGGTGTAGGTCACAGGCGGGCGTTGTTTGCGGCGCTCAATCATGGTGAAAAGCAAGTCCGCATAGGTATCGCCTTGTGGGGCGTGCAGCACATAGTGCAGCGACTGCATGCCCGTAGCAACCCGCATGGCACCCACATGCGGCGGCCCTTCATAAGTCCAGACCGCCAGCTTCACGACAAAAGCTCCCGGCGCTCAAGCGGTCTTGAAAAAAGGCCTGCGAGGTCCGCCGCTTGTTCAAAGCCTTGGATCGGTGTGAAAACCAGTTCGATCGACCACTTTGTGCTGATGCCCTTGGCCTCAAGTGGGTTAGCCAGTCCAAGGCCGCACACCGCAAGATCCACCTCGGCCGCAAGACAGCGATCGAGTTGCCGCTCAACATCCTGACCTTCACTCAAGCAAACCGTCGCGGGAAGCGCTTCAAGCTCCGCTTGCATGATGGCGCTGTGCAAATAGGGCGTGCCGACCTCGGTGAGTTGCATACCCATTTCCTGATACAAAAAGCGCGCCAAGGCGGGTTCGAGCTGGGAATCAGGAAAAAAGAACACACGCTTGCCAGCCAGGGTCTGATGATGCCTTTGCAGCGACACTTCGGCGCGTTCGACAAGCGGCTTTAAGACCGCTTCTTGCTTTGCCTTCGCGATGCCGAAGGCTTCGGCGGCCGCTTTGTACCAGGCAAGCGAGCCCTGCGCACCAAGCGGAAAGGCAGCAGGCAGATGACTCGCCCCGCGCGCCTGGAGCAGACGCAAGCTCTCGGCCAAAAAGGGCTGCGCAAGCAACAGCTTGGTCTGCGAACCCACCGCCGCAAGGTCTAAGCCACGCCGCCCGGGGAAAAAGTCAAGATGCTCAATACCAAGTGCAGCGAAGTGCCTGCGCATTTGATCTTCAACCACATCGGCCAGCGTGCCGACGACCAACAAGTTGGCAGGCTCCGAGGCTTCGCGCGGTGGCATCTGAGGGACCAAAGCAGCCAGGCAAGCGTCCTCACCCTGGGTAAAACTTGTTTCGATGCCAGAGCCTGAGTAGGCAAGCACCCGCAGCCGGTCCTGAAAACGCTGATCCAGGCGCTGCGCAGCCCGCGATAAATCAAGCTTGATCACCTCGGAGGGACAAGAACCGACGAGAAAGAGCAGCTTGATATCGGGCCGGCGCGCAATCAGCGCTGAGGCGACACGATCGAGCTCGTCATTGGCATCGGCAAGCCCTGCCAAATCGCGCTCTTCAATAATTGCGGTGGCAAACCGAGGTTCAGCAAAAATCATCACCCCGGCAGCCGATTGCATCAGGTGCGCACAGGTGCGCGAGCCGACGATCAGGAAAAAGGCGTCTTGCATTTTGCGGTGCAGCCACATGATGCCGGTGAGCCCGCAAAAAACCTCGTGCTGGCCGCGTTCGCGCAGCCAATGCATCTTGATGCCGGGATCGGGTGCATTCACGCTGCTGCACCTTGAAGCCTGGCCTGGCGCAACTTGAGCAGAAATTGCAGCGCATTGATCAGATAGCTTGCGTAGGCGGCAAGTGCCAGGCCCAGTTGCATGCGCTCAGGCCACAGCCCCTGCCACCAAACCCAGAGATAAAGGCTATGCAGAGCTATGACCAGCATACTGACAAGGTCTTCCCAGAAAAACGCTGGCGCAAAGAGGTATTGGCCAAAGACCGCCTTCTCCCAGATCGCGCCCGTGAGCATGATCAGGTAGAGCAGACCTGTCTTCACAAGCACCGAGTAGGTGGCCACTTCAAAGCCCTCGGCGCGATAAAAGTAGCGCAGCACGAGCACGAGGCTGACCACAAAAACCAGAAATTGCAAGGGCGCCAGAATCCCCTGCACCAGGGTCCAAACACTCTGGTCACGACGCAGGCGCTCCTGAGGACTGTACAAGGCCCTTGCTTCGGATGCTTCTGCCATACCCTGCATCGTGCTCATGATGATTGCTTGCCCTTGCTCGCCGGCTAAGAAAGTCTTGCCAAGTCTTGATTGAGGATCAATGTAGTCCGATGCAGGAGAACTGTCAATTTGTTTGGACGTTTATCTCGATGGACATGTGTGGGCAGCATTTAGCGAAAGAGGGGGATTCTTGAAGCTGTCCAAAACAATTGACAAAATAACTGACTAAAGTTGTTTAAAGCAGTAGGAAAGCAGAAATTTTTTTTGTAAGATCAGCTGTCAACTTGTCTAAGACGGAATGGGTCAGTCGCCAATGGAATAAGGGCATCAGGCGGCTTGGCGCAAGGCTCGGGTACGAAGGAACCAGATCGAAAAGAGCATCGCATCGAAGCAAACAGGGCGGATAACAATAGGCGCGCCGCGGTCTGGGCCTCGCAGTCCAGAGCGGGCGAATCGCATCACGACAAGGCGGATCGAGTTCCATGAAACGATTGGAGTCCCCAAGCGCGGACTTAGGTGATCTCAAGGCCGAGGCGGTTGCTGGCTTGCTCGAATGGTCGGCCGATGTGGTCCTTGTCCTGGACGGCCAGGCACGCGTGATTGATGCGGCAGGCCAGGCTGAGACGGTTGATCCGGGCGAGCTAAGACGCTGGAAGGGCAAATTGTGGGCTGATCTTGTCACGCAGGAGAGTCGCGGTAAATTACTGGCCCTGCTTGATGCCGCGATGCAGCTTGAGCCGATGCAAAGCTCAGCACGCTCCAAAAGCCGAGCAGCTGAGCGAGCCAGCGAGCAGCGTGAGGGGCGTCTGAGCGAGGCAAAACCCTCAGCATCGCAAAACGAAGCGCTGATGATCTGGCGTCAACTCAATCACCCCACACGCGAAGGCAGTCTGCCGATCAGCTACCGGGTGCGCCGTCTTCATGAAGACGGACCCTGGATTGCAATCGGACGGTCGATGCAAAGCGTATCAAAGCTGCAGCAGCAGTTTGTTCAGTCGCAGCAACAAGTTGAGCGTGAATTCACGCGATTGCGCGACCTTGAAACACGCTACCGGCTTTTGTTTCAGCACAGCGAAGACCCGCTGATGCTTTTGGATGCCCATAGTCTGCGTATCCTTGAGGCAAACGCCGCCTGCGCTGAGCACTTCCAATGGTCGGGAAAGCGGCTGGCCAACAAAAGCCTGGGCAGCGCGCTGGATGCCAAAGGGCAACGCAGCATTCGCAATCAGATCGAACAGCTCCGCGCAAGCGGGCAAGCCGAAAGCGTGCGTGTTCGCCACGCCAAACGCAAAGACGAGTTTTTGGCAAGCGTTCAAGCGATTCGCCAAGACGGCCAGATTCATGTTTTGTTGCGCTTGTCGCCAGAAGCCGCCATGCAAAGCGCCGAACGCGGGCAGTCTCAGGCAACCCTGGCCTGGTTTGAACACTCCCCCGATGCGATCGTGATCTGCACTACGCAAGGCGATATACAACGCGCCAATCCGGCCTTTCTTGAAATGGTCCGATTGGCGCATGAGGGGCTGGTGCGCGGGGAAAGCCTGGCCCGCTGGCTGGGGCGCGGCGTGGTGGATCTTGATGTGCTGATCAGCGGGCTCAAGCAATCGCGCAGCCTTCGCCATTACCTCACAACGCTAAGCAGCGAATTCAGCTCGCCGATTGATGTCGAAATCGCCGCAGCCTATCTTGATGAACAAGCCAAATCGCTTGGCCTCACGCTGCGTGCCTCGGCAAACCGCAACAGCAGCGGCGCAAGCCGGGGACCCGCGATGTCGCGCTCGATGGAGCAACTCTCTGAACTGGTCGGTAGCGTCTCGCTCAAGGATTTAGTGCGTGAGTCAACCGATGTGATCGAGCGCCTCTGTATTGAAGCAGCCCTGGTGATGACCAAGGACAATCGCGCATCGGCCGCGGAAATGCTTGGCCTGAGCCGTCAGAGTCTTTACACCAAACTGCGCCGCTACGGACTTGCCGAATACGAAAACAACCAGGATTTGAGTGTCCAATCTGATTGACGCTTTTATGCGTCCAGCGTATTGTTCGCTGTATGCAAGCAATCCAATGGCGCGCTGCCTTTGAACTCTTAAAGCCGATCACCTGGTTTGCCCCGATGTGGGCATTTGGCTGCGGCGCGGTTTCCTCGGGCGCATCGCCCGATGGCCGCTGGTTGCTGATTGCCCTTGGCGTGGTGTTGGCTGGCCCTTTGGTTTGCGCAACCAGCCAGGCTGTTAATGACTGGTTTGACCGACATGTCGATGCAATCAATGAACCAGACAGACCCATACCCTCGGGCCGATTACCTGGGCGAAGCGGTCTTTACATCGCGATTGCCTGGACGATCTTATCGCTGGCGGTGGCCCCCTTGCTTGGCCCTTGGGGATTTGCAGCGGCAGCGCTAGGTCTGCTGCTTGCCTGGGCCTACAGTGCTCCGCCCCTGCGTTTAAAGCGCAACGGTTGGTGGGGTAACAGCGCGGTGGCGATTTGCTACGAAGGACTACCCTGGGTTACCGGTGCGACCGTGCTTGCCGCTGGCGCATTGCCCGATGCACGCAGCCTGAGCCTCGCGCTTTTGTATAGCCTGGGCGCCCACGGCATCATGACGCTCAACGACTTCAAGTCGGTCGAAGGCGATCGGCAGTGGAAGATTGCATCCTTGCCGGTGCAACTGGGTATTGACCGCGCGGCAAGGCTTGCCTGTCTGGTCATGGCGCTGCCCCAGGTCGCCGTCATTGCCCTGCTTTATCACTGGGGACAGAGCTTGCATGCCTTGGGCGTGGGCGCCTTGTTGCTCAGCCAATGTCTGCTCATGCAAGCCTTGTTGCGCGACCCGCAAGCTCGGGCAGCCTGGTATAACGCAACCGGCACCAGTCTTTATGTGCTCGGTATGCTGGTTGCCGCGTTTGCGCTGCAAGCCTCTCGGCAGGCAGCAAGTGTCGCGGCCGGGTCCTGAAGGCGCCCAACCCGGTGCAGCGCGGCATGGACTCATGAACATCGGTATGCGCCCATGACTGCCCGCGGCCTGAGCTGGTTTGAGATTTTTCGCCTCGGCCTGGTGCAAACCGCCTTGGGCGCGATCGTGGTGCTCACCACCTCGACCATCAACCGGGTCATGGTCGTTGAAATGGCAATGCCTGCGATGCTGCCGGGGGCGCTTGTGGGTTTGCACTACGCCTTGCAAATCCTGCGGCCGCGTTGGGGTCATCACTCGGACTGCCGAGGGCGTCGAAGCCCCTGGATCCTGCTGGGGATGTTGGTGCTAGCAAGCGGCGGATGGCTGGCAGCACTGGCCACGAGTCTGCTCGAGACGCACAAAGCTGCAGGAATCGCACTGGCAATTGTTGCCTTTTCCATGATCGGTCTGGGCGTTGGTGCAAGCGGCACCTCGCTGCTTGCTTTGCTGGCGAAATCGGTCGCCCCCCATCGCCGGCCGGCAGCAGCCACCGTAGTTTGGGTGATGATGATTATCGGCTTTGTGATTACCGCTGCCACAGCCGGGCACTTTCTTGACCCTTACTCCAACGAGAGACTGCTGCAAGTCAGCGGCGCCGTAAGCCTTGCTGCGATGACGCTCAGCGCCCTTGCCTTGTACGGCTTAGAGGCAAGACTGTCGGCGCGGCTTTCACCGGGGCAGAGCTTGCCCATGTCCGATGCACCGCAAGGCGAGCTTCTTCCCACAAGCCTTGCAGCGGAGCGGTCTGCGCCCAGCGCAGCCGATGGATTTTGGGCTGCGCTGCAAGCCGTGTGGTCAGAGACCGCAAGCCGCCGCTTCACGGTTTTTGTTTTTATATCGATGCTCGCCTACAGCGCGCAAGATCTGATTCTCGAACCCTTTGCCGGTGCGGTCTTTGGCCTGACGCCCGGGCAAAGCACGCAGCTCGCCGGCCTGCAACACAGCGGCGTTTTGATAGGCATGGTCTTTGTGGCCTTGATCGGAACTTGGACCGGGAGCGGCAACTCGATAGCCGCCATGCGACGCTGGACGGTGGGCGGCTGCGCAGCCTCGGCGCTGGCCCTGCTCAGTCTTAGCGCTGCAAGCTTAAACGCCGCCTCCTGGCCCTTGCAACTAAGCGTGGTCGCGCTTGGTGTTGCCAATGGCATTTTTGCAGTGGCGGCGATCGGCTCCATGATGACGCTGGCCGGGCAAGGCCGCAGCAACCAGGAGGGTTTGCGCATGGGCTTGTGGGGCGCTGCGCAGGCGATCGCCTTTGGCCTGGGGGGCTTTCTGGGCACGATGGCAAGCGATGCCGCCCAGTGGTTGCTTGCCGATCCGACCAAGGCCTACGCCTGGGTGTTTGCGCTCGAAGCCTTGCTGTTCATCGCATCGGCAGGGATGGCGATACGCGTGCCAGCACCCGGCGGACAAGACCTCAAAGCCCGCTTTCCTAGCGCAGCGCATCAGCATCAAAGGGAGTTTCAACATGCATCATCAGGATGATCCGACGCTGGCTTCCCCGGAGCCTTTTGACGTCATCGTTCTGGGCGGCGGGCCCAGCGGTGCCACAGCCGCGCACGATCTGGCAAGCCGAGGGTATCGGGTTGCGCTTTTGGATCGCGAAGGCAGAATCAAACCTTGCGGCGGCGCAATCCCACCGAAGCTGCTGCGTGAGTTCAATATTCCGGCCGACGTCATGGTTTGCAAAGTACGTGGGGCGCGGATTGTTTCACCCAAAAACCAGGTGGTGGGCATGCCGATTGAAGATGGCTTTGTCGGCATGGTCGACCGGGCTGATTTTGATCCCTGGTTGAGAGCCCGCGCTGAGAGCGCAGGTGCAAGACGCTTTCATGGGAGTTTTTCGCATGTGGAACGCCACCCAAACAGTCAAGGTGACTTGATTTCGTTATTTTATCGTTCTAAATTCGACCAAAGTTTATCGGTCCTGAGAGCTCGCTATCTGATCGGTGCAGACGGTGCCAAAAGCCAGCTCGCCCAAAAAGAAATAGAACGTTCCAACGAGGGCCAATACGTCTTTGCTTACCATGAAATCCTCGAGGCGCCACAGGGCAATGCCGAAAGCGGCGTCAAGCCAGCGTTTTATGATCCCACGCGCTGCGATGTTTTTTATGACGGAAGCTTATCGCCTGATTTTTACGCCTGGGTTTTCCCGCACGGCAAAAGCCTGAGCATCGGCACCGGCAGCGCCTTGAAGGGTTTTTCGCAGCGCGAGGCGATTGAGCAGTTGCGAAAGCGCACCGGGCTTTGCCGTCAGGCGCTGATCCGTCGCGAAGGTGCCCCGATACCGCTTAAGCCGCTGCCGCGCTGGGACAATGGTCGCGACATCGTCTTGGCGGGCGATGCCGCAGGGGTGGTCGCACCGGCCTCAGGTGAAGGCATTTACTACGCCATGTTGGGTGGGCGAATGGCCGCGCAAGCGGTGATCGAATGCCTTGAGAAGGGTTCGCCCAAAAGTCTTGCCCAGGCCCGCAAGCGCTTTATGCGTTTGCATGGGCAGGTCTTCTGGGTCCTTGGCTTGATGCAACGCTACTGGTATGCCAATGATCAGCGTCGTGAACGTTTTGTGCGCATTTGCGAGGACCGCGATGTACAGCAGCTGACCTGGGATGCCTACATGAATAAGGAGCTTGTCAAAGCGAAACCGCTCGCCCACGCCAGGATCTTCTTTAAAAACCTTGCTCATCTTAGCGGTCTTGCTTCGGTGTGACGACGCTGCCCGCTTAGGATGCGGGCTATGACAACAAGTTTCAGCCCGCCCGCGCGGCAGGTGCCGCTCAAAACAAAACTGACGGTGATCGCGGCCGTGGTGCTGGTTGCCATGCTCGGTGGAATGGCAACCGATATCGGCAGCTGGTATCTGTCGCTTGTTCAGCCCTGGTGGAAACCGCCCGACTGGGCCTTCGCCCCGGCATGGACCCTGATCTTCGCCTGTACCGCAGTCAGCGCCATCGGCGCTTGGCATGCTGCAAGTCGCGAGCGCGAGCGCTTTGCGATCGGTATAGGCTTTGCAATGAATGCCTTTCTCAACATACTCTGGAGCGTTCTATTTTTCAAACTTCAAAAGCCGCTTTGGGCAGCTTTTGAGGTTTTTGCGCTGTGGGCCTCGATTGCCTGGCTCATGCTGCGCATCCGACACATCAATCCCTCAGCGGCACGATGGCTGCTGCCCTATTTGATCTGGGTAAGCTACGCAGCGAGCATCAACTGGGGGGTTGTATGGCTCAATCCCGGCGATGCAACACAGGCAACCCCGGCCGGACCCGCCGCATCGGCCGGCCATGACAGCCTGCCAACGAAGTCAGAATCTAAGCCTTAAGCGCCGGGCTGGGTTCTGTTTCAACCTCGATGGTTTTGAGGTAAGGCGCAAACCATTGCTTAACCTGCTCTTGAATGCCCTTCGCGTCGAGACCGCAGGACGCGAGCAAGGCCGAAACGTCGCCCTGATCAATGAATCGATCCGGCAAACCCATCATGCGGATGGGTTTGACCAAACCCATTTCGCTTAAGGCCTCAGCCACCGCAGCACCTGCGCCAGCGCTTCGCGATCCCTCCTCGATCGTGACCATGGCCTCATGGGTGTTTGCCATTTGTCGCAAGAGCACGCTATCGAGCGGTTTGATAAAGCGCATGTTGACCACGCTGGCGTTTAAGGCTTCGGCGGCCACAAGCGCTGGCGCCAGCATGCTTCCAAAGGCAAGCAACACAACGCCTTTTCCGGCGCGCCGAATCTGTGCCTTGCCCCAGGGCAGCGCGCTCAAGTCGCGCCGCACCGCCACGCCCGGACCGCGTCCTCGCGGATAGCGGACCGCTGCGGGTCCCTCGTGCAAAAAGGCGCTGTAAAGCATTTGCCTGCACTCGTCCTCATCGCTGGGCGCAAGAAGACTCATATTCGGCAGGCAGCGCAAGTAGGCAATATCGTAGGCGCCAGCGTGGGTTGCGCCGTCGGCACCGACAAGCCCTGCGCGATCGATTGCAAAAGTGACAGGCAAATTCTGTAGCGCAACATCGTGAATCAGCTGGTCATAGCCACGCTGCAAAAAGGTCGAATAAATCGCGACCACCGGCTTCATGCCCTCGCAAGCAAGGCCTGCTGCAAGGGTAATGGCGTGTTGCTCGGCAATGCCCACATCGACATAGCGGCTGGGAAATCGGCTTTCAAACTCTACCAAACCCGAGCCCTCGCGCATCGCCGGGGTGATGGCCACAAGCCGCGGATCCAAAGCTGCCATATCGCAAATCCACTGCCCGAAAACCTGGGTGTAGGTGGGGGGAGCAGGCTTTTGCGCGGTGCTGGCGATGATGCCGACCTCGGGCTTAAAGGGTGAAGGACCGTGATAAAGAATCGGATCCTTCTCAGCGGGCCGATAGCCCTGCCCTTTTTTGGTGACCACATGCAAGAACTTCAAACCGGGACGTTGTCTGAGCTTGCCCAGCGTCTGGATGAGCATGGACAAATCATGTCCGTCAATCGGGCCGACGTAGTTAAAGCCAAACTCTTCAAAGAGCGTGCTGGGCGTGAGCATGCCCTTGACATGCTCTTCAAGCCGGCGCGAAAGCGCAAGAAGACCTGGCAGATGCTTGAGGAGCCGCTCGCTCAGCGCCTTGGCGGTACCGTAAAAGCGCCCGAGCAAAAGCCTTGTGAGATAGTGGCTCAAGGCGCCCACCGGCGGGGAAATCGACATCTCGTTGTCGTTCAAGATCACCAGAACATCAAGTTCGCGGGTGGCTCCGCCGTGATTCATCGCCTCAAAAGCCATACCGCCGCTTAGCGCGCCATCGCCAATCACCGCGATATGACGGCGGCGCGACTCGCCCTGATGCTGGCCGTTCTCGCGGGCAGCCAAAGCCATGCCAAGCGCTGCAGAAATCGAGGTGGATGAATGGGCCGTGCCAAAGGCGTCGTAAGGACTTTCGCTGCGCTTGGGAAAACCCGACAATCCGTTCAACTGCCTGAGCGTCGACATCGCCTCGCGTCGACCGGTGAGAATCTTGTGCGGATAGCTTTGGTGGCCGACGTCCCAGATCAAGCGATCGTAAGGCGTGTTATAACAATAATGAAGCGCAACGCTCAGCTCAACGCTGCCAAGATTCGACGACAAATGACCACCGGTTTTCGAAACCGAATCAAGAATAAAGGCCCTGAGCTCTTGCGCCAGCGCGGGCAGCTGATCCTCAGCCAGCCGCCTTAAGTCCTCTGGCTGATTGACTCGCTCCAGAAGCGCAAAGCGGCTCGGCTGCATTGACGATCGACCTGTTGAGCTACTTCGCAGCAGCTGCAGCGGCTAGCTCGGGATGGGCCTTGAGCATTGAAACTCCGGCCAGGGGCTTATACAGTCCCTGATGACAGGTAGCGCAATTGGCTTTGGGTGCATCGCCCAGCGGTCCCAGGTCTGCAGCGGGGTAGGTCGGTTTGAGCGGATCGAAGTAGCTCAGATTCAGGTCGCGCAGCATTTGAATACCGTGCCAGGCTGTCACCCGCTGAGGGCGACTGCCCGACCAGGATGAAAAGTTCTGGCTGTTATGACAATAGGTACAATTCACACCAAGCGAGCCCGCAAAATGCATCATCAGCGCATAGTTCGACTCCGTATGCTGCAGACTTTCGACCGGCCTCAGCGCGCGATCATCGCCCGAAGGCAATGCCTTGACCGATTGCACCCTTATCGGCTCTTTATCAAGAAAGTAGGTCTTGAAGGGATCGTAAGGTAGCGAGGTGAGACCGACCGCAGCCGCAGGCGTGTTTTGAGCATTGCGCCAACCCATGGCGCCACCCTGTTTGGGCGCGGGCTGCTCGTACCACAAGTACTGAGGCACAGGTTGGCCGCGGTGGCAGGTGTAACAGGTCACACCGGTTTCTGCCACATGCGACTTCCAGCTGCTGTTGATGTGCATCGTCATTTGCAGCATCCGGCGCGCAACCAGCTTGGTGTAGAGATCGTCGGCCGCAAAGTTGCCGCCGGCGTGGCAGTAGCTGCAACCCTGCTCGGGCGACACCCACTGGGTGATGGCTGCCATCAAGCGGGTGAATTCAGCCGCACTCAAATCGCCGAGGACCTGCACGTTTTGATAAACCGCCGAAGCCTTGGGCCCATCCGAGGGTGCCGGTGGCAAAGCCTCAGGGACCTGATTGGCTGCAAGGGTCACCTGTTGAAGGCGGGGATTATTGATTTCCACCGTGCCGGTTCCGCGATAGCCCAATTGCTGCGAATCCATCGGCGGCCTTTCGCAACCCGCCAAGGCCACAACAAGCGAACCCAGCAGACCGAGGCGTGCCCAGCGCATGCCGAGACGATGCATGAAGGCATGGCTCATTTGCTCGCTCCTTGTGGTGTGAGGGCCGGATCGATGATGGGTGGGCTTATTTCGGGATAAGACGGTGCCACATGGTGCTTGACCGCCCACAAGTACCAGTTATCGACCACCGTGCCGGTGAGAAGGATTCCGATGCCGCCTGTGAGCGTACAAAGCACCGCAAACCACCAGGCCCAGCGGTGAATCGACTCCATCGAAGCGTTAAAGCCCATGGTCCAACGCCAGAACAAGGCTGCCCGCTCCGAGGCGGTGCCGCGATCAACGATTTGCTCAATTTCGCGCTCACCGCCGTAGCGACTCACCGCGAGGATTGTTGCACCGTGCATCGCAAACAAGAGTGCTGATCCATATAAAAACACTATCGATAGCATATGAAATGGGTTATAGAACAAATTACCGTATCGAATTGATAAGGCAGACGTCCAGTCGAGGTGCGGGAAAATCCCATAGGGTACGCCCTCAGACCATGAGCCCATCAACACCGGGCGAAAGAGTCCGAGCACCAGAAAAAGCCAGATCGCCGAAGCAAAGGCCCAGGCCACATGGGTGCCCATGCCGAGCGCCCGCGCTCGAACATAGGTGCGCGCCCACCACAAAAGCACCGAAAGCAAAAGGAAAAAGCTGGCAATCACCCACCAGCCACCTTTGTGAAGCGGCGGCATGCGCAAACCGTATTCGGGCGGCGGCGGTTCAAGCGCAAGCCATGGCAGCTGGCGGATCATTTCGATGATGTTCCAATTCACCGAGGACAGCATCGAAAAGCCGACAATCCAGAACCAGAGTACGCCAAAGACGATGGACGCGCTACCGAGCACGCCAAGATAAATCGGACCGATTTGCGCTTCGCCAAACTTTCCCGCCCAGTAAAAGTACCAGGGTTCACCGGTACGCCCAAAGTCACCGCGTGGTAGCGGCAAGCCGGTATGGGCCGGGCCGTGTGAATCGGTGCGAAGCTGCACCCGGGTGAAGAGGTTTTGATATTCAATCATGATGCCACCCCGCCTTAAGACCAGATGGGCAGCCGAAGCCACCAGTTCCACCACTCAGGCCAGCCGCGTGTCCAAAACGGGCCGCTGATCACAATACAAACTGCACTGAAAAACACCGCAGCAAGCGCCAGGAATAAACCCAGGCGGTGAATACCTAGCGTGCCAATCGAGTAGCCCAAGGTGTCGCGAAAGAAACTGTTTTCATGCTCGGCGGTTTTCACCGGCTCGCCTGCCATCGGGTTGGTGGCAGACAACACCAAGGCGCCGTGCAAGGCCAAGGCAAAGGTGGTGGCAAAGAACAAGCTCACTGCAATCATATGCGCCGGGTTGTAGTGAAAGTGCAGGTACTGGTAGCCCACGTTCGACACCCAATCCAGGTGACTGATGATCCCGTAGGGAAAACCATGACCCCAGGCGCCCAGTAAGACCGGCCTGATCACCACCAAGGTGAAGTAGCCAAAAATCGCCACCGAAAAAGCAAAGGGCACATGCAAACCCATGCCGAGCTTTCGCGCGATTTCCACTTCGCGCAGAGCCCACGAGCCAAAGGCGCCCAAAGCACAAACGGTGACGACCTGCCAAATCCCGCCTTCTTTCAGCGGTGCAAGGCCGAGCCCGTATTTAAGATCGGGCGGGGCAATGTTGATTTGCCAAATGTTCCAAGTGTTGGTGAGCGAGGTCCCATAAAGAATCATCGCTGTCCCGACAATCGAAAAGAAGACCGTAAGCACGCCGAAGAAGCCCACATAAAAAGGGCCGACCCAAAAGTCAAAGAGATCACCCCCGAGCAGGGTGCCGCCGCGTACGCGATACTTCTTTTCAAAACTGAGCATGCTCATGGCTGGGCCTCCTTATCGCCTCACCACCTGCGATAACAATATCGCTCGTCAAACCTTCAATCGATGAATATCGGTAGTTACTTCATATCGTTGCGGTTCTAACATCGACCAACGACGACCGAGGCACGCCGAATTCACCGATCACGAATCAATCGACGCTCTAGGTCCCGCAAAGCAAGCCGGGACCTAGCCGCCGAAGCCGACGCAACTTACTTCGCCGGTGCTGCAGCTGCTGCCTTGGCAGGCAGCGGCTTGGTGTCGATCCACTGGTACCGGTCGCTGCTTAAAACGACCAGATGGATCATGAACGCCAGGGCAGCCATCCAGATGCCTGTCGCCACGATCGCTTTGCGCGGATCGATAAGTCGCCAATATCGCCACATGTTAAATCCCTCCAAAAAGTCAACTGAGATGCGACATAAAGGTATAGACCGCCGCTCGAACACTGGGGACCAATGAACCCTGACCCTCAGCCCCGGGAAACCAGGTTCGCCAATCCCAGGCAATCAGTTTTCCCATCAGCGCTATCGCAAAAATCACGATAAAACCAATGATAAAAATCAGATCGAAACCCTGAGATACTTCAGCGGGTCCGTGCAAAGCTTGTCTTGTACCGTATGTCATGGCTAGATGCCTCTTAAGGGGTAAACCAGGGACGCCACACCCAAACAAGGACGTGCGCTACGACCGCAACCACGGTATGCAGCGCCCAGCCTTGCATGAAGTAGCCATGAAACTCCTGGCATTCCTCATCGGACAAACCGGAGATGTTGGTTCTGCTCATGCGTGCAAATCCTCCAACGATGCCTTTCGGCGGTTACCGCGCGTGCAAGACGCGGCCGGACGCGTCAACCCCTGACTGCGGATCGACGCAGGAACCGAGCCGCTCGCGCGTCTCGGCATGCTCTGCATGCTTGCTTGCCTCTTGCAAATCTGCGCCTTGCAAACCCTCATCACAGAGCAATTCAAGCAACACCCCGTACTCAACACGCTCAGCAGCCCTTGCCTGGGCGCGCTGCTCAGCCTGATCACGCAAACGCTTGGCCGCCGAAATTCGAATCAAAAAGGGGAGTTGACGAATACTTTGTTCTAGTAAGTGCTCAGCCTCGGCTGCCCATGCAAGCTGGCGCCTGGCTGGCGTAGGATCATGTCGATCGAGTTCTGTGGCGATCGGCAAAATATGGAACAGTGCATCAAACAAGGCATTACAGACCTCTTGCACCACATAGCAGGCGCCCGAATAGCCCATGAAAGGCGTGCCGGTATGACGCCGGATAATGGCCCCGGGAAAAGAGGCCGGAATATAGGTCGACCGTCCGCCGCATTCGGCGAGATACATGCGTTCGTTATAGCTTCCAAACAAAATCAAGGGTGTTTTGGTTTTGATCAGCTGGCGTACTTCGTCGTTGGCGGTTTTCTCACCAGCGCGTCGCGGAACCGCAAAAAGACAGGGCAAACCAAGATCTTCTTCAAGAAAGAGCTTCAGGCCTCGGGTGTAGGTTTCATTGGCAACCACGGCAAAGGAGGCACTGACAAAGAAATCCTGAGTAACCGATCGCCACAAATCCCAGATCGGTTTAAGGGTGCTTTGTTTTTCGCGCTCGATCAAAGGCTCAGGATCAAGGCCAAGAAGCGATCCGATCGTTCTTAAAAATTCAGTGGTGCTATGCAGGCCGATCGGTGCTTGCAAGAAAGGCCGATCAAGTGCTTCGCAAAGCATGCGGCCGAATTCACGATACATGCAAACGTTGACTTCGGCCTGCGCAAGCTTGGGTATTTGCTTGAGCTCGGTGTCGAGCGGGAAAACCAGATTGATTTCACAACCGAGTGCTTCAAGCAGGCGACGGATTTCCGCCAGATCCGATGGCATATTGAACGTGCCATACATCGGCCCGATGATGTTGACCTTGGGCTTTTCGCCCTCAGCACGCGGCTTGACTTTGGCCGGCTTTTTAGCGCCGTACTCGCTCCATAACCACATCAGCGCACGATCGGCGCTTTGCCATTGATCCTCATCGATCGTGCGGGGTAAAAAGCGCTTGATGCCGCTGCCTTCGGGGGTGACGCCACCGCCGATCATTTCGGCAATCGAGCCGGTCACAACCACCGCTGGCTTGCTCGGGTCGAGACTTGCATGCGCCCGCTTCATCGCGCCTTCGGTACCGTGTTGTCCCAACTCTTCTTCGGCAAGCCCGGTGACCACAATCGGCAACTCATGAGGCGGCAGCGCATCGGTGTAGTGAAGCACCGAAGTCACAGGCAGGTTCTCGCAGCCGACCGGCCCATCGATGATCACTTGCAAACCTTTGACGGCGGTGAAAGCATAAACCGCGCCCCAATAGCCGCCTGCACGATCGTGATCGATTACGAGCATGTGCTCACCTCGGCTTGCTGGCTGGGGTTGAAAAAGCCGAGCATGCGTTGAAAGCGCGCCTGCCCGCCGACAGCGGCAGCGACGGTGCTTGCCAGTGCGCTTGCACCGGGCAAGCCCATCAGCGGGCGCGCTGAAATAAGATTGGTGAAGTAAAGCGACGGCAGGCCGATTTCCTTGGCCTTTTGCACCACCGGCGTGGTGCCAATCGCCAGATCGGGCTTGAAGTGGTGCATCGCCTCAAGGTCTTGCTCAAGCGAAGCACGAAACTGCACTTGCACCCCCCTGGCTTCCAGCCACTGCGCATCGAGCAGATTGTGTGGCGTTTTCGGACAGGCGGTACCGACGTAATGCAATTGCGCACCGGCTTCAAGCAAAAGCCTGCCCACCAAAAGCTCTGAGCCTTCATAGCCCGATAAGGTGATGCGCGCCGCGATCCGGTGACGGGCAAGGGCTTCGCGTATCGAAGGCAGTGCGGCTTGTTTGGCTGCGCTGATCAAGACTTCTGGTATCGAACAGGATTTGCCGATCGCCTCGATCCAGCCGGCCGTGCCTTCATAACCAACCGGTGCGGAGCCAATCACCTGCCTGCCTGCAGCTTCGAATTCGCGGGTGCTTGCGGTGTAAAAGGGGTGGATACCGGCAACCACGGCAGCATCGAGTGCGCTATAGAGTTCACGCCATTCGCGCGTGGGCACGCTTGGGCCAGCCGCCAAACCCATGGGTTCAAGCAAGCGACCAATCGCCACCGGATCGGCCGGAAACATTTCACCGAGCAAGGTCACGGTCGGGCGCGGATGACGCCCTTGAAGCGGTGCGGCAACCGGGCCGCTTTCGGCTTCGGCCCTGGCGTAGCGCAGCATTGCAGCAGCAAGCACGTCCTTCGCTTCGGCATGCGTGGGCACCCCAAAACCCGGCACATCAATACCGATGATCCGAACACCACGAATGGCCTTGGGCAACAACTGCAGGGGCACGCCCGAAGCTGTGGGTACACACAGATTCGTGACAACAATCGTATCGTAGAGCGCAGGATCAGCAAGGTCTTCAACCGCTTGCCGGATATCTTCAAAAAGTTTACCGGTCACAAGCGTCTCGGAATTGAAGGGCACGTAGCCGACGCTTCGCCTGGCGCCATAAAAATGCGACGTGAAGGTCAATCCGTAAACGCAGCATGCCGATCCGGAAAGAATGGTCGCGGTTCGGCGCATGCGCAAGCCAACCCGCAAGGAACCAAAGGCCGGACACATGCTCTGCGGTTGATCGTGAGGGCCACGCGGATAATCTTTGTTTAACTGATCCAGTTTTTCGTGACGCACTTTCACACTGTCAGGCAAACCAAAGCCCTCTTTGCCGGCGAGCTCGTCGCTGGGCTGCTGCATACCGTGAAAAGCATGGCTGTGCACGTCGTCAGCAGCGAGCGCAGCTTTTGCAATCGGAATAACACGGTTACAAGTGCTCATGCTTTGGTCCCTAGGCCTTGTCGTAAACCACTTCGAGCGATTTGCGACTGACCACC
>Ga0214921_10001403_pt1 | contig 41329 bp, 36 predicted proteins | sample LL1505_MetaG_FD_177992 | JGI IMG/M metagenome (GOLD analysis project Ga0214921, IMG submission 177992) | Freshwater microbial communities from Lake Lanier, Atlanta, Georgia, United States - LL-1505 | ecosystem: Environmental > Aquatic > Freshwater > Lake | place: USA: Georgia | collected...
CACGGAAGAACGTGTAAATCCTAAGGAGCCTTACTATAAGGCTGATTTTAAAGGGGCTAAGTTCATTTGGTCTGAAGATCTCGACTTAGATAATACTGTAATTTTTCGAACAAAAATCGAAGCGCCTGCGGGCTATAAACAACGCTGGAATACGAAGCCTGAATTAGACAGTAGCGATTTAAATTAGCATGCCAAGTCGGTGTAAAAACTAAAAATATTTTGTCGATTTTGCACTTAAATTTGTTGCCACAAAGGGGGTAAATTTTATAGTGTTTGAATGCTATTAAAAGAAGCGTTTTGGATCACGGTTGCACAGGAATTCACGAAAAGGGGCTCAAAATTAAAGATCAGTGAAGTCAGCCCTTTTGAAGCTACCGTTACTGGTAGTACGCGTAGAAGCAGCGAGCTTCCGCCCCTAAAAATCAACCTCACCTACCAACCTAAAGAAGGAAGCGTAAAAGGAAGTTTTGTGGTTTCACTGACAGTTGAGCCCAGATACCGGAATCAAATTCTAGAATATATCAAAAAGAAGCCCAGCAAGTCCTTGGCCAAGATTATACCCGGCCTTAACACTGCACTCGAAATGACGCCTGAGGAGGAGCAGGCCATGCAGAGCTTGATGATTTCACCTTACGGCGAGGAAGACACCCCTGAGCCCTTGGGACGGGCCTGGATTTTTACCGCGGCAAACGTCGTGTCGCCCCACGGACAAGATTTTATGGATCGAATCAGCCCCTGGATTGCCGAATGGTGCGATAATATCAACCTACTCCACGGACAGCTGAATAAGCATATTAAGAAACTGACGGAGTAAGTTCGAGCGTCTTAGGCCATTGAAATGAGGGGTAGGATAACGGGTTTAATACTTTTCTTTTGACCCTGCCAAAGGATAGAACACCCCTATACCTTATCCCTTTTACCGTTCATGACCTCCGCGCAAGTCCGTCAATCGTTCCTCGACTTCTTTAAGTCCAAGCAGCACTCGATCGTTAACTCGTCGAGCCTGATGCCTGACTCCCCGAACTTGCTGTTCACGAACGCAGGGATGAATCAGTTCGTTCCTATCTTCTTAGGTCAAACCCAGTGCCCCTATAAACCTGGTCGCGCTGCCGACACCCAAAAATGTATTCGTGCCGGCGGAAAGCATAACGATTTAGAAGACGTTGGACTCGATACTTATCACCACACCTTTTTCGAGATGCTAGGAAACTGGTCGTTCGGCGATTACTTCAAACGCGAAGCAATTGATTTTGCCTGGGAGCTCATCACTGAAGTTTGGAAATTCCCCAAGAATCGATTGTACGCCACCGTCTACTCTCCAAATAAAGCAAACGGCGACCCTGCTGAATTCGATCAAGAAGCCTGGGATGCGTGGGCAGAAAAATTCCGAGCCGCAGGACTCGATCCCTCCATCCATATTGTTAACGGAAATAAAAAAGATAATTTTTGGATGATGGGTGATACCGGACCCTGTGGTCCTTGCACCGAACTGCACGTTGATTTAACGCCTAATGGTGACACCCAAGGTAAACTCGTGAACGGCAGCGACGCACGTTGTATGGAAATTTGGAATCTCGTTTTCATTCAGTTTAACGCCAATCCTGATGGCACTTTCTCACCCCTCCCCGCTCGTCACGTAGATACGGGTATGGGCTTTGAGCGTGTGGCAGGCATTATGCAATGCACGAAGAACTTCAAAGATTTCTCCGGCACGATTTCTAATTATGAGAGCGATGTTTTCTCGCCGCTGTTCCGTCGACTCGAAGAACTCTCAGGTAAAAAATATTGTTCGACGCTTCCCGTTGCTGGATTGACTGGTGACAATGAACAGGAAAAAGTAGACGTCGCTTTCCGTGTGATCGCCGACCACATCCGTACACTTTCGTTTGCTATCGCTGACGGTATTCAGCCAGGAAACACCGATCGCAACTATGTCTTACGACGCATTCTCCGTCGCGCCGTGCGTTATGGTCGCACCCTCGGTCTCAAAGGCGGATTCTTCCACAAGCTGGTTGATGTTCTTGCTGAAACGATGGGCGATACATTCCCAGAGATTCGGACCCGCCGTGCAATTGTCTCGGATGTGATTCGCGCTGAAGAAGAATCCTTTAATCGCACACTCGATAAAGGTATCGCTCTGTTTGAAGAAGCTGCATCGAAACTCAAAGCGGGTGGTGCCATTACCGGTGCCCTTGCCTTCCGTTTATATGATGAACAAGGCTTCCCCTTAGACTTAACCCAATTGATGGCCCGCGAACGCGGTTTAACGGTCGACGGCGAAGGCTTTGAAAAACTGATGGAAGAGCAACGCGCACGTGCACGTGCTGCGCAGAAAAAAGAAGTCATTACTCTCTCCGATGTTAAAGCTGATCACGCGACAGAATTTGTTGGTTACGATTTAACTACGACTGAAGCAAAAGTATTACAGGTCGCCAAAATCAAAGACCGCAATGTAGTCATTCTTAGTCGCACCGTTTGTTATGCTGAAATGGGCGGACAGGTCGGTGATTCTGCAATTTTATCTGCGGGTGGTCGCGAGTGGCGCATCGTGGACACACAGAAGTCGGGTCAAACCACTGTTCATATTATTGAAGGCAGCGATACACCTGAAGAAGGTGCGACAGTCAATGTGACGCTCGATCAATCTCGTCGTAACGCTATTCAACGTCACCACACCGTGACCCACATTCTACACTGGGCCCTCCACGAAGTGGTTTCTAAAGAAGCTTCGCAAAAAGGTTCAGCTGTTGCGCCTGATAAACTTACTTTCGATTTCAACGGTCAGGCCCTTTCACCCAATCAATTAGCGGATATTGAACATCTCGTGAATGAACGCATTCTAGCGAACGAAGTCGTTTCCTGGAAGGAAGTTAAACTCACTGAGGTTAAAGGCCGTGCTGACATCATGCAGTTCTTCGGCGATAAATATGGTGAAACCGTTCGTGTGGTTCAAGTGGGCGGGAAGGCTCATGGACTCAATGGATGGTCGATGGAATTGTGTGCAGGAACGCACGTAAGAAGCACCGGTGAAATCGGATTGTTCCGTATTATCGGAGAAAGTGCCATCGCGGCCGGCGTTCGTCGTATTGAAGCTGTTGCTGGATTAGCGGCTTATGATCGAGCACGTCAGGAATCTGAAATTTTAAAATCCTTAGCACACACTCACAATACACCGGTATCTGAGTTAGCTAAGAAAATTGATGCGCTCAGCGAACAGGCGAATGCCGCAGAAAAGAAATTAAAAGTTTATCGTGATAAAGAAGCTTCGCAGTTGGCAGATCAATTAACCCACGAAGCAAAAAATAAAAACGGATTAAGTTTCGTCGTGAAGCAAGTAGCGATGGAAAATCCGGTCGAGCTTCGTGAACTAGGAGCGAAAGTAGCGGGCAAAGTAGGCGCTGCCGCTGTCATTATTTTAGCGAGTGTGAACGCTGAAAAAGTTTCCTTAGTCGTTAACTGCGGTGCCGATGCCGTGAAGGCCGGATATCAAGCTGGCAAGATTGTGGCCGATGCGTGTGGTCGACTCGGTGGCAAAGGCGGAGGCAAGCCTGACGCTGCTATGGGTGGTGGCACCGATGCGTCAAAACTCGCCGAAGTGCTCGCCAGTTTGAGTTAATTCTCAAATAGCCTCATTTTTATTGGGAAAATAGGATAGTTTCGCACTTTCCCTTTGTGGTTAAAACCGCATAGTGGTTTTTCGCCGCAATGACTATTCGACGCTTAGCACTCTTCGTTAACCGTACCAAACCTGGTGTGGATGAGATTATGCGTGCTGTAGAGGAGACCACGCGTAAGGCGGGGGTAAGTCTGACGATTGCCGATGCCTGGCCAGTAAAGCGTGAGAGCATTGCAGGATGTGACGCCTGTGGTGTAGTCGGTGGCGACGGAACCTTTTTAGGACTCGCGGAAGCAGCCGCCCTCGAAGGCATTCCCCTTTTTGGTATCAATCGCGGTAAGTTAGGATTCTTGGCTGCGTATCCAAGTGATGACGTGAGCGCTTCTATTAAATCTATTTTAGCCGGAGACTATCAACTCGATCGCCGTGCGCTCATTGAGATTCGCTTTGCGGATGGTTCATTTGCTTTAGCACTCAATGATATTGTTCTTAAGACGCGTGAAGTTTTCCGGATGGGACGTTTTAGCGTAAAGGCGAATAACCAAGTCGTGAATGAGTTTCGTGCCGATGGTTTAATTTTAGCAACGCCTACTGGATCGACCGCCTATAATTTAGCAGCGGGCGGACCTCTGGTGGATCCAGCGGCAGCAATCATCGCACTCACACCCATTTGTGCGCATACGCTTTCGAATCGTACGATGATTTTCGATGGTGAAGCTGAACTCGAAGTAAGCAGCGAGGATGTAAATCTCTTAGGTATATCGGTCGATGGACGTGCAACGCTCGAAGCCCAAGGTCGCCTACCCTTGCAGGTTCGTTCCGCCAAAGTGCAGTTAAGCCTTATTCGTCCGAAGAACTTGAGCCATTTCGAGGTTATTCGAAATAAGCTGAAGTGGTCGTAATTTAGAAACTCAAGCCAGACATTGACGCGGGTGGCAAAGGTTGTCTTTGCTATGCTGACTGTATGCTCACGATTGCCAATGTTTCTAAGTCCTACGGACCTCGCGAATTATTCGCCGAGGTATCGCTGAACATTGCGAGCTATGATCGACTCGGACTCGTGGGCGCAAACGGTGCTGGAAAATCGACCCTCTTTAATTTGATTTTAGGGAAAGAAAAACCTGACGATGGTATTATCGAATGGGAACGTGGATCTGACTTTGGATTCTTACCTCAAGAGAGTGCACCCGTCGGCGATGAAACAGTGATGCAAATTGCCACGAGTGGACGTAGTTTAAATCCGGAAGACGAAGATTACGACTATACGCTCGAGCCCAAGGCACATAAAATTTTAGCAGGTTTAGGATTTCGTGAAGGCGATGCCGATAAGCAGGCGAAGACTTTTTCAGGTGGATGGGTCATGCGTGCTCACCTTGCGCGACTCTTAGTCAGCGAGCCTACCCTGCTGTTGTTGGACGAACCGACCAATCACCTCGATCTCGAAGCCCTACTTTGGTTTCAGGACTACTTAACACGTTATTCAGGCGGACTCGTAGTAATCTCGCACGACCGTGCCTTTTTAAATGCATTGTGCACTGGAATCATTGAGTTACGTGGTCAGCGACTCCATCGCTATAATGGAAATTACGACGAGTATTTAATCGAAAAAGAAGCCCGCAAGTCACAGCACCAAGCCGCTTTCAAAAATCAACAGCGAGAAATCGAACACTTACAAAAATTCGTCGATCGATTTGGTGCGAAAGCTTCGATGGCCTCGCGAGCAAAGTCTAAAGAGAAACAAATCGCACGACTTGAAGAAGTGGCGATTGATGAGCCAGAAGATGAATTAAAGAAAATTCAGTTTAGATTTCCACAACCTCCACGGTCAGGCTTAAAAGTCGTTAACCTCGAACACATCCAACAATCCTACGGAGACCACGTAGTTTATCAGGATCTCAATTTCACATCGGAGCGCGGACAACGTATTGTGTTGGTCGGACCCAATGGTGCCGGTAAATCCACGCTATTAAAAATCTTAGCCAACGTCATTCCAATCCAAGGAGGCCTGCGAGAATTAGGAAGTAATGTTATCCCTGGTTATTTCGCCCAGAACCGCGTCGATAGCCTTAATCCAAGTCTTACTGTATTGGAAAACGTGATGGAATTACGGACGACCGATAACAAGCTCACCGAACAACAAGCACGGGGGCTTTTGGGGTCATTTTTGTTCAGGAAAGACGATGTTCATAAGCCCGTGAAAGTTCTGTCGGGTGGAGAAAAGTCCCGTTTAGCCTTGGTTCGTCTGCTCGTTAATCCGCCGAATTTATTACTGATGGATGAGCCGACCACTCACTTAGATATGGGATCGATTGATGCACTCATCGGAGCTCTTAAAACTTACGAAGGAACACTGATTTTTATTAGTCACGACGTTCACTTTATTAAAGCGATTGCGCAGAATGTATTACACGTGCACTCCGGCCGCCTCACTCCGTATGCGGGTAACTACGATTATTATTTAGAAAAATCTAAAGCGACGAATGAACGTGCGGCTTTGACCGCAGGATTCACTGATGGTCGTCCGGTACAAAATACGAAAGCGGTTGAGAAGGCGGCCAAGCCCGTTGAATCAAAACCGAATCCAGCTGATATCAAAAAAGTGAAAAACGAGGTTACTAAATTAGAGCAACAAGTGACGGAATTAGAAGCCAAGCAGGCGAAACTCATGGCCGTACTCAGCGATCCAGCGACGTACACCCAAGGAACGAAGGTGGCTGAATTAAATGCTGAATTAAAGGCGACCAATGAAGCCTTGGCATCGACCACGCAGCTTTGGGAACAAGCGGCGACTCGACTAGCGACCCTTTCTAAGTAATAATCGATCTATGCGGAAGGTCTTACTATTCTTATTAATAGCCTGTCTTACACAGCAGACTCAGGTCTTGGCTCATATTTCCGGCGACGAGCTCAGTGCCGCGGCCAATAAAGTTCTCAATTCACTCAATGAAAATCAGCGGGCGAAGGCCTGTTTTGATTTCGATAATAAAGAACGTACACATTGGATTTACGTGCCCAGTGTTCGACTTGGATTGCCCATTAAAGAATTAACCGAAGCACAGCAAAAACTCGTGCAGGATTTATTAGCGACATCGCTCTCACCTGTCGGAAAAAATAAAGTCTTAGGAGTCCAGTTACTTGAAGAATACCTTCGCGTGAAAGAGCAAGGAAAAGGTCAGTTTGTGAGAGATCCTGGACTCTATTACATTTCCTTTTTTGGAACCCCGACCGCTAATGGCACTTGGGGTTGGCGTTGGGAGGGCCATCACTGTTCGCAGAACTTTACGATTGTAGACGGCAAGCTTATGGGAGCTACGCCCTCATTTATTGGGTCAAATCCAGGAAAAATTACTGATGAGAAGAGTGTAGATAATGGATTTGAGTTACTTGCATTTGAAGATCTCCGAGGTCGTGAATTGGCACGCTCGCTCACACCCGAACAATTTAAAAAAGCGCTGATAAAGGGAGAGACGCCTAAAGATGTTGTCAGTAAAAACACTCCGAAACTCACCCCAAGGTCACCGCAGGGAATTTCCTTAAAAGAACTATCACCGGAACAGAAAAAAATTCTTGGTCAGATCATCATTGAATACGTTGGGCGCGCACGTCCTGATTTTGCGATTCAAGAGATGAAAGAAATCTCGGCGACGTCGGAGGACCTGATTTATTTCGCGTGGTCAGGTGGACTCGAGGTTGGCCAAGGACACTATTATTGTATTCAGGGTCCGACATTCTTATTTGAATTAGATAATACGCAAAATAACGCCAACCATGTGCATACCGTGTGGCGCGACCTGAAGAAAGATTTTGGGTATGACGTATTAGCCGAGCACCTCAATACGGCGCACGGAAAGTAATAGAGACTCTATTTATAGGGCTAAATCCCCTTCCCGCTTGCGACTATCGTTTTCGTTGTTTGGATAGGGCTTATGGCTGGGTTAACAACCATTCGAAATACTAATGCCCTCTGGGGAGCGGTCGGGGTCAGCACCCTTGAATCACTCGGATTAAAGCATGTAGTCATTTCTCCGGGATCTCGCTCAACGCCTTTAGCCTCGGTATTTGCAGAATCGAAAAAAATTACTTCGTACTCCATTTTGGATGAACGTTCGGCGGCATTTTTTGCTTTAGGAATCGCCAAAGCTTCTCGTCAACCGGTGGCACTTTTATGTACCTCGGGCACCGCAGTCGCGAATTATTTACCAGCGGTTATTGAAGCACGTTTATCGGCGACCCCTTTAATTATTTTATCGGCGGATCGTCCACCTGAGTTACGCGACTGCCATTCGGGTCAGACCGTCACGCAAAATAATATTTTCGGAGTTTATCCAGTCTGGGCAACAGAAGTTGCGGTACCGTCGAGCGACCTAAATCTATTAAGATATTGGCGCCAAACATTGGTCGATGCTTGGCAACGTGCACAAGGACCCGTGGCTGGTCCGGTTCATCTCAATTTACCATTTCGCGATCCACTCAACCCAGGAGAAAAAGAACAAGGGTTTAAAGCACCCAAGGGTTTTAATCTTAAGACTTTCACGACCCTGCCGCATACACTCAGCATAACCCCTAATTTATTGCCTGAAAGTCTTGTAGCCCTACTTCCTAAAACCGACCGAGGCGTGATCATTGTTGGGCCCCATGCGTTTGCCGATCGTACTCAGTCAGCTAAATCCATCTTACAATTAGCACAATTAACTGGTTGGCCGATTTTAGCGGATGGGGCGGGCACGCTGCGCGGAGATTTAGCCAAGAGCAGTCATCTCATCAGTACGTATGATTTTATTCTACGTAATACTTCAGCGGCAAAAGAGCTTAAAGCTGAGTATGCGGTCATCATCGGGCCCTTACCGACCAGTAAGGTCTTACGCCAATGGCTAAAGACTACTGACCTACCGGCGATTCAGTTAAATCGTCCAAGTGATAATACGGATATGACTCACTCGCGATGGACGCGACTGGACGGATTATTACAAGCGTCGCCCAAGACTTTTAAGTCGAAAGAAGGAAACTACCTAACACTTTGGAAGAAGCTCCAAAAACATTCACTCGGTAAACTTGAAAAGATTGTGAATGTGGATTGGGCGTTTGAAGGAAAAGTGGTTTCATTGATTGATGAAGCACTCGGTAGCGATGATCGCTTATTCATCGGCAGCAGTATGCCCATCAGGGATTTGGAGTGGTTTTATCACCCAGCCGGAGCAGGCCCAGAAGTACTCTGTAATCGGGGTGCTAATGGCATTGATGGTACTGTTTCGACGGCCCTTGGGGCATCCATTGATGGCAAGCACAACGTTCTCGTCTGCGGCGATCTCACATTTTTACACGACAGTAACGCCCTACTCACCGCCACAGGTCACACCGGTGATTTAACGATTTTAGTCATCAACAATCAAGGTGGGGGTATTTTTAACCATCTCGCGGTGGCGGAAAAAAATAAGCATTTCGAAAAACTTTGGGGCACACCACAGATTGCGGACATTGCAAAACTCTGTGCGGCGCATTTAGTACGTCACAACACTGCCAATACTTGGGCGGAGTTAAGAAAACTTTTAGAGATTCGTGGACGCGGAGTGCGCGTCATTGAATTATGGACTGAGCGCGAAAAGAATGCCGAGTATCGGCTGAAGTCTTTGGGTACAAAAAATAATTTTACTTAGCCCAACCCCAGCGGACTGAGAATGGGTGCAGGATGACTAATGGTCGTCCGACAGCGTCTTTTTCTGGCACCTCACCCCAACCACGAGAATCAAAACTATTTGCGGAGTTATCTCCGAGGACGTAATAATGTCCAGCCGTGACCTGATGTTCTTGGGTCAACGGAATAGAATATGCAAAGTTTCCGATATCGGCCAAATACCCGTAATAATTACGCGAAATGGCCCTTTGTGAATTAAGCACCATCGGCTCAGGACTGGTGACTTCACTGCCGTTTACGAATAATTTTCCATCACTATCGACGCGAAGTTTATCACCCGGAGTACCAGCGAGACGTTTAACGTAGTAATTTTGCGAAGGTACACCTTGGACAGCTAGACCTGGAATATGATGAGTGTGAAAGACAAAAGTATCACCGCGCGATGGATTCACAAAGTGATAGGACACGCGATCTACGAAAAGCATATCACCCGTAAGAATATCAAAGTTTAATAAATTCTCTCCGGCTTGGACGATGGTCGAAGTTTTCAACATTGGACCATAAGCAGTTTCTTCGATTAAGTTATTGAGCTGGGCTTGTTCGATAACTTTTTCCCAGCGCTCGTTATCTTGACGACGCAGGGGCATGACAGCGTAGTTCGGATAAAAGGTGCGCAGCAAAACACCATCTAAGTTAAAATCTTGGGGAACTGAAATCGCTTGAGCACGATTACCAATATAAATTTCTTGGTAGTCAGCACCAGCGCTACGATGACGGAGTCGATAGCGTTTGACGGGACCATCATAGCCAAGGAACTCTAAAGGTATTTTAACAATGCCCGACTCTTGAGCCTGTATTAAGTAGGTTGAAGACCAGTCGGTGATCTTACTTAAAATCTGTTCTTGAATGCTGGGCGTTGGAGCAGAGGGGGCACGTACCACGGAAGTCATACCGTTGTAAGTCGGCCACATGGAGTTCGTCGGAATTTTAAAAGGCTGAAGAAAGAAACTACGAATACCACCGGCGACGATGGCAGCCATCACGAGCATTTCAACCCAATCACCGAGCATGGTTATCGGGAAAATTTTTCCACCGTGTTCAACGAGTACTTCCTTTAATGCGTTCGTATCTTGTTCAAGTTTTTCTGCATTAAAGTCTTTCGCTTTGAAAGTTTCTTTGAGTTGTACCTCAAGACATTTAATATTTTCAACCACGTCGGTCGGTAAAATGTCCTGACGATAAAGCAGTACTTTCTCGGCACCTTCCAACACAGCCTTAGCTTCTTTACGAAGTGCTTGTTTTTCGGTGAAGACAGGAAACATGACGGAAAGTTAGACCTAAAAGCCTAAAGTGAAAAGAATAGAAATTAACCTTCGTTCTTTAGAATCTTAATAAAGGCCTCTTGAGGAATATCTACCTTACCGATTTGTTTCATGCGTTTCTTACCCTCTTTTTGTTTCTCGAGCAATTTACGCTTACGAGTAATATCACCCCCGTAACACTTAGCGGTCACGTCTTTGCCGACGGATCCGATGGTTTCACGAGCAATCACTTTAGAGCCAACGGCGGCTTGAATAGCCACTTTGAACAATTGGCGAGGGAGGAGTTCTTTAAGCTTTTCGCAGAGGGCACGACCGCGACCTTCGGCCTTGCTGGAGTGTACGATGGATGAGAAGGCGTCGACTGGCTCTTCGTTCACGCGAATGTCCATCTTGACGAGGTCGGATGTTACATACTCACCCAATTCGTAGTCCATTGAACCATAACCACGGGTGATGGATTTAAGACGATCGTTAAAGTCGACCAAGATTTCATTGAGCGGCAAAAGACATACCAAGACTACTCTCTCGCCGTCGATGGTTTCGGTTTTTTCGCAGATGCCGCGTTTCTCTTGAATGAGTGCGAGCATATCACCGATGGATGTTCCCGGAATGTGGATATGAGCGCGGATGGTAGGCTCTTCGACGTGTTCAATAGCCGAAGGATCGGGCATCAGAACTGGATTGTCCATGATGTGCTCAACGCCATCGGTTGTGAAAACTTTATAAACAACGGAAGGATAAGTGGAGAGAATATCTAAATCGTATTCGCGACGTAGACGCTCTTGAACGATTTCCATGTGAAGCAGTCCGAGGAATCCGCAACGGAAACCAAAACCTAGAGCAGTTGAACTCTCAGCCGTGTAAGTGAGAGAGGCATCGTTAATCGCTAGTTTCGCTAGTGAAGTTTTTAGTTTTTCGTAATCGGCCGTATCTAAAGGATAAATACCGCTGAAGACCATCGGACGCACTTCTTTGAATCCTGGAACTGGTTCTTTTGCGGGGTCGTTAGCGAGCGTGATGGTGTCCCCTACTTTCGCGTCTGCGACTTCACGAATATTAATCACGATGTAGCCTACGGAACCGGGACCCAGTTCATCTTGTGGCTTCATCTTAGGGGAGAATACGCCGACTTCTTTGATCACTGAACGAACACCATTAGACATCAGTTCAATGGTTTGGCCGGCTTTAAAAGTTCCTGAGAATACGCGGACGTAACTGATAACGCCTTTGTAAGAGTCGAACAACGAATCGAAAACTAAGGCGCGGTGTTGTGGGTACTCGGACCAGCGTGGTGGCGGGACGCGTTTAATAATTGCGGCAAAAATCTCGTCGATACCGATGCCCGATTTTCCTGAAGCGAGAACTGCGTCTTGTGCAGGGATGGTTAAAATATCTTCCACCTGACGACGGGCCTCCTCGGGGCGTGCGCTCGGTAAATCGACCTTATTAATAATAGGAACGATTTCTAAACCCTGCCCCATCGCCAATGTTGCGTTGGCAACCGTCTGAGCTTCGACGCCTTGAGAGGCATCGATCAGAAGCAATGCCCCTTCACAAGCGGCGAGCGAGCGAGAGACTTCGTAAGCAAAGTCAACGTGTCCGGGTGTATCGATTAAATTTAAAATATATTTTTTACCATCGGGTGCGGTAAAATTCATCGTCACCGGGTGACACTTAATCGTGATACCCTTTTCGCGCTCTAAATCCATGCCGTCGAGCAACTGCTCTTTCATTTGTCGCTTCTCGATGGTCTTCGTATGTTCGAGCAGGCGATCGGACAGCGTCGTCTTACCGTGGTCGACGTGAGCGATAATGCAGAAATTTCTTATATGATCTAAAGACACAGGTGAGAGCGGAAAGGTTTAATAGGATGCTTGTGCGGGGCGTTGTCCAGCATTAGCCCTAAAGAACATCAAATTAGGCAGGAATCTCAGCAAACTCGTGAATCGAGGTAATGGGAGCGGTGGGAGCGGTGCGCTTCATCATACCCGCGAGAACGCCACCCGGACCACACTCGTAAAATTGGGCGATACCTGAGTCAGCCGCGGCCTTGCAATCATCTTCCCAGAGAACTGACGAGACTACTTGTTTAACTAAAGCAGCACGTAAGTCATCAGGCTTACTTAATACATCACCCGTGGTGTTTGAATAGACGGTAACATTAGGTGTTTTGAATTCGATACCAGCTAAGAATTTTTCGAATTCTTTTCGTGCCGGCTCCATGAGGCGACTGTGATACGCACCGGCAACGACGAGAGGTTTTACTAATTTGAAAGGTCCGAACTCTTTGGCGCGTGCGACAGCGGCCGTTACTTTTTCGTTGTCACCCGAGATAACCACTTGACCAGGACAATTAAAATTCGCGGCATCGATATCAAACGCGGCACAAAGTTTTGCGATATCTTCGCGCGATCCGCCGATGACTGCGGCCATACCACCTTTGGTTTGATCACAGGCGAGTTGCATGAGACGTCCGCGCTCAGCGACAATTTTTAAACCCGTTTCAAAATCCCAAACACCTGCGACAGCGTAGGCGGTGAGTTCGCCTAAGGAAAGTCCGAGACATGCAGTGAGGTTGTTGAGTTTACCGCGTTCGCGTAAGATTTGAGCGATAGCGTAGCCTTGGACGTAGAGTGCGGGTTGGCAGACGCGTGTTTCGGTGAGCACTTCGGCGGGGCCTTCGAAGCAGACCTTTTGGAGGTCGAACGGCAGTACTTTATTGGCACGATTATAGAGGTCGCGGGCAGTGTTTGAGCCTTCGAAAAGGGACTTACCCATTCCGACGACTTGAGCACCCTGACCTGAGAATAATAACGCGGTGGACATGTCAAAATAAGGAGGGGAAATGCCTGCAGGGGTCAAGGGTAAGAGGAAAACCGCCTTTCCTTGACCCCCGAGTGTCAAAACCCTACCTCAATAGCCTCACTTTTATGCCTTTAGCCCTCCTTTCTGTAAGCGATAAAACTGGCCTTCTGCCCTTCGCCAAAGCGCTTGTTGCGAAGCATGGTTATCAACTGCTCTCAACGGGCGGAACCGCAAAAATTTTACGTGAAGCTGGCTTACCCGTAAAAGATGTAAGTGAACACACCGGCTCTCCCGAGATCATGGAAGGTCGCGTTAAAACCTTACATCCCAAAGTTCACGGCGGTTTGCTTTGTCGTCGCGACTCCCAAGAGCATCTCGATGAAGCTAAGAAACACGGAATCGATTTAATCGATTTAGTCGTAGTAAATTTATATCCGTTTGAAAGTACCGTTGCGAAAGCGGATTGTACTTTTGAAGACGCCATTGAGAACATCGACATCGGTGGTCCATCGATGTTGCGTAGTGCGGCCAAAAATCATTCCGCGGTTACCGTCGTGACTGATCCGACGGATTACGAAAAAGTTTTAGCAGCGCTAGAAAATCCTGCGACCCTCGGTGATCTCCGCCGTCAACTCGCCCTCAAAGTATTTCAACGCACCTCATCCTACGATGCGGCGATTGCTAATTATTTAGAATCTCAAGCTCAGCCCGGCCTAGGAAATATCTTAGGTTTACCAGCCATTTACAGTACTACCCTGCCCATTGCCCAGCGTCTGCGTTATGGTGAAAATCCTCATCAACAAGCAGCACTTTACGGATCTTTCCATGAAGTGTTCGAACAACTGCAAGGTAAGGAACTCAGCTATAACAATATTTTAGATATTACTGCGGCCACTTATCTCATTGGTGAGTTTGAACGTCCGACGCTCGCCATTCTCAAACACACCAATCCCTGTGGTGTCGCTTCAGCCGATACTTTAGTCGAAGCTTGGCATAAAGCGTTTGAGACTGATCGTCAGGCACCCTTTGGCGGAATCATTGTCGCCAATCGCACGGTAGATAAAGAATTAGCAGAAGCGATTGCCGAAATTTTCTCAGAAGTGATTATCGCACCTGAATTCAATGCAGATGCCTTGGCCATTTTTGGTAAGAAGAAAAATCTTCGACTCATGAAAGCCAAAGTCGGATTGCGTGCGGACAGCTTACGCGAAGTGCGTGCGGTGATTGGTGGAGTGCTCGTTCAAGACCGCGATCAAAAGCCTGTGAATTCCAGAGACTTTAAAGTAGTCAGCAAACGTCAGCCCACGGCGGATGAAATGACCGCGATGATGTTTGGCTGGCGCGTGGTCCGACACATCAAATCCAATGCGATTGTTTACACTGGCAAGGAACGTACGCTCGGCGTGGGTGCTGGTCAGATGTCACGCGTGGACTCTTCGCGCATTGCGGTTTGGAAAGCCCAAGAAGCTAAACTCTCTCTGCAAAGTTCGGCGGTATGCTCTGATGCCTTCTTCCCCTTCCCTGACGGCTTAATTGCTGCGGCCGAAGCGGGTGCTACTTGTGCCATTCAGCCAGGCGGTTCCGTGAAAGACGCTGAAGTCATTGCTGCCGCCGATGCTCGCGGCATGGCGATGGTGTTCACGGGAATGCGCCACTTCCGCCACTAATAAAAAAGCCCACGGTCAGTGGGCTTTTTTATTAACTGATTTTTATAACTAGTTTTTGGCGACGTAAGCGAGAGTACCTGCGGTCTTTTCAACCTTAGGAGCACCTTCGAGTAAATCTGCGATAGGATCCCATTTTCCAGTAACTAAACCTTCACGAGCAGAAGCCGCGATGGAGGCCTTCCAAGATTTATCACCGGCGGTGACGGTTAATTTTTCAACATCAACAGTCACTTCAGTATTAGGATTCTTTTGAACGAACTCAGACAATTGGGCGAGGTCGTCTTTAGAAAGAGTCATGCAAGGCACGCCGAGCGTGGTGGAGTTACCGAAGAAAATCTCGGCGAAGCTACCACCGACGAAAGCCTTGAAACCAAAGCGCCAGAGTGATTGAGGAGCGTGTTCGCGGGAACTTCCGCAGCCGAAATTAAATCCGACCACCATGATGCTGGATTTCTTCGCCTGGGGAGTATTCATGGGGTGAGGACGATCAACGCCGTCGGGGCCCGTACGTTCATCGCGGAAGGCGTGTTCGCCGAGACCATCAAAAGTCACACAACGCAAGAAGCGTGCAGGAATAATGCGGTCGGTGTCGATGTCATCGCCTGGAACAGCGAGAGCGAGACCTTTAACTTGGGTGATTTTTGCGAGCGACATACGATATTAAGAAAGTGAAGGAGTGAGTTTAGAAATTTCCTGCCAGCCTTGATGATGGATGACACAAAGAGGAATGAGTAAGGCAGCGGCTAAAGATTCAGCACGTTGCATCGCAATCGATGAAGGAACTTTTGAGTCCATCCACTGCACCGCGACACCATCGATAATATAATCAATAAGAACGGGGCAAACTGGCTTACCGTCGTAATGAGCGTCAACCGTCACCATGGTTTTAATGTCCACACGTTCGAGTTGAGCAGATAGCAAAATCGATTCACCGCGAACGGCGCGATCGAGAACTCGGGCGACTGTGGATTTAATCGGCATTAAACTTTGAATACTTCGCGAGCGTCGGTGACTTGTCCGGTAATCGCAGCAGCGGCAACCATCAGAGGGCTCATCAACACGGTACGACCCGTTTGGGAGCCTTGGCGGCCTTTGAAATTACGATTGGAGGAGCTAGCACAAAGTTGATCGCCCACTAATTTGTCAGGATTCATCGCGAGACACATGGAGCAACCAGCGCCGCGCCATTCAAATCCAGCTTCGATAAAGATTTTATCGAGGCCTTCTTTTTGTGCCTGAATGGAAGTGAGCATCGAACCTGGAACCACGATGGCTTTAACGCTCGATTTAACTTTGTGACCCTTAAGGTATTTAGCGACTTCACGAAGGTCGGAGATTCGTCCGTTGGTACAGGAACCTAAAAATGCGACGTCAATCTTCGTACCCTTGATTGGAGTATTGGGAGTGAGCTTCATATGCTTGTAAGCATCTTCAGCGGTTAAGCGATCAGCAGCGTTGAGTGTTTCCAACGCAGGCATTTTTTCGTCGATGAAAATTGCTTGGCCTGGAGTGATACCCCAAGTGACGGTCGGACGAATATCTTCGGCCTGATAAACTTTAATATCGTCGTATTTACAGCCAGCGTCTGACGCGAAAGATTTCCAGCGAGCAACGGAAGCATCCCAATCAGCGGCTTTAGGTGCGAAAGGACGGCCCTTGATGTACTCGAAAGTTTTGTCGTCGGGATTAACATAACCACAACGCGCTCCACCTTCGATAGACATGTTACAAACGGTCATACGCTCCTCGAGCGAGAAGTTATCAAAAGTTGAACCCGCATATTCGTAAGCAAAACCGATACCACCATTCACTCCGAGTTCACGGATGATGTGGAGAATAACGTCTTTGGCGTACACCCCAGGTTTTAATTTTCCGTTCACCTCGATGCGACGAACTTTGAGAGGACTGAGAGCTAAAGTTTGTGTGGCGAGAACATCGCGTACTTGCGTGGTACCGATACCGAAAGCAATTGCACCGAAAGCGCCGTGCGTTGCAGTGTGTGAGTCACCGCAGGCAATGGTCGTTCCAGGCTGTGTGATACCCTGCTCAGGACCGACCATGTGGACGATACCTTGTTGACCGGTGTTAGTATCGAAAAAGCGGATACCATAGTCTTTGGTGTTTTTACGAAGAGCTTCGATCATCTCTTGCGCGATCGGATCTGAGTAAGGCTCTTTGATCTCGTTGGTCGGCACGATGTGGTCGACCGTTGCGAAAGTGCGATGAGGGTACTTCACCTTAAGACCCAAGTCGCGAAGCATGCCGAATGCTTGCGGGCTGGTCACCTCGTGAATCAGGTGGGTACCGATAAAGAGTTGAGTTTGGCCGTTTGGAAGCTGCGTCACAGCGTGCGCATCCCAGACTTTTTGGAACAATGTCTTTGCCATCTTGAGTAGAGTGAAGGTTCAACGTAGGAACGGAGGCAAGTTGGTCAATCCCCTAGCATTCAGATTTTAGCCAGAGATTGTCCCGATTTTGTCAAAAATAGGCACTCTCCACCCCTAATACTTGACCCTTCCGTCCCCAACCATTCTCCTACGGCCATGACCAGAACGTTAACCCTCAGCTTTTCCTGTCCCGATACCATCGGTATCGTGGCCGAGGTGTCTACGTTTATTGCCCATCACAAAGGCTGGATCACGGAAGCAAGTCAGCACACCGAAAATGAACTTTCACGATTCTTCATGCGGGTGGAAATCAAGGCCGACTCCTTAGACTTCCCGCCCGAAGAATTTAACGTCCGCTTCCAACCGATTGCTCAGAAATTCAAAATGGATGCTAAGGTATCCGATTCAGCGAAAGCAAAACGCGTCGTCATTCTTTGCTCTAAACAAGAGCACTGTTTGTACGATTTATTAGCACGCTACGTGGCGCAAGATTTCTCGTTTGTTATTCCCTGTGTGATTTCGAATCACGAAAACCACAGAAAAATCGTGGAAGCACATGGTTTAGCTTTTCACTATGTACCCGTGACGCCTGAAACCAAAAATGCGGCGTACCGAAAGATGGAAGAAATTTTCCGTAAAGAAAATGCGGATTTAATCGTACTCGCACGCTACATGCAGGTTTTGGACGATTCCCTCTGTCGGGCCTTCGCTGGAAAAATTTTGAATATTCACCACTCGTTCCTACCCTCTTTTGCGGGTGCGAAACCTTATCATCAAGCACACAGCAAAGGTGTTAAGTTGATCGGTGCGACCTGTCATTTTGTAACTCCTGAGTTGGATGAAGGTCCCATTGTGGAACAGGACGTCATCCGCGTAGACCACTCGGAAAGCCCAGAAGATATGGCTCATTTAGGTAAGGATATTGAAAAAGTCGTACTCTCCCGTGGCCTTCGAGCCGTGGTGGAGGATCGAGTTCTTATCGCAGGGACGAAGACGGTTGTTTTCCGCTAAAACGGGTCGGGTAAAGCCTAAGTTAAAGGTCGGGAGATTATTCCTTCTGCCTCGCACTTTTCTATTTCATAGTCTAATTATGATTTAATTTAACATGTCACTCATTTCCAAACTTTCTGCTCGTTTACAAAATCACCCGAAGCGCGTTGTTTTCGCCGAAGGCGAAGATCCTCGTATCATTCAAGCAGCCCGCCAATTCGCGACCAAGAAACTCGGCGTACCTATTTTACTCGGTGATCGTCAGAGAATTAAAATCGCCGCGGCACGTCTGAATATTAATTTAGATGGTATTCGTATCATCGAACCTGAACGCAGCGATGAGTTGAAAGGTTTTACCGAAAAACTCGTCTCCATTCAGAAATACGGAAACACCCAACTTCAAGGAAACCCCGAAGAATTGGCTAAATTACGGAATTACTTTGCATGCTTGATGGTCGCGACCGCAGGCGCAGATGCTTTGATTTCTGGCGCGACACAACACGCCTCTTCGGGCTTAAGAACTATTTTACAAGTCATGCCACGTCAGCAAGGCGTAGAAACAGTTTCCTCCATGCTCATTCTTGAATCCGAAGAAGCACGCTTTGGTTGCGAAGGTGTTTTATTCTTAGCGGATTGCGGAGTGATTCCTGAACCTACCGCCGAACAACTCGCCGATATCGCCGTTACCACCGCTGGTTTAGCCGGTCACCTCACTAACACCCTTCCGAAAGTTGCACTGCTCGCTTACTCAACGCACTCTGAGAATGCACGCTTAGCTTCCGTACAGAAGGTACAGTCAGCAACCAAGCTCGCGAAAATTCGTGCTAGGGATTTAGGAATTACGGCTGACATCGATGGCGAACTGCAAGCTGACGCCGCGATTAATCCCTTTGCTGCACAGTCTAAAGGCGTCACGGGTAGCGTGGCAGGTAAAGCCAGTGTTCTCGTCTTTCCTGATTTAAATTCTGGCAACATCGCCTCCAAGATGGCTCAGTTTATTGCCGATATTCCTGCGTATGGTCAGATCTTAACGGGTCTGGATCGTCCAGCCGCTGAAATTTCTCGTGGTGCAAGTGCGCATGATATTTTCGGAACCGCCGTGATTGTCGCAGCACAAGCCGTTGATAAGTCATTCCTCTATCCTAAGTTAAAAGACTAAGAAGCTCTGACTATGGCTTCACGCAAACGCTTCGCTGATAATATTCCGGGCCTACTCAGTAGCCCGATGAATAAGGATACGAGTCGTATCTTCGTCGCAGCAACGCGGATGAATGATGGCAAGACTACAACCTGCCTGGGTCTAACTGCTGCACTACAAACGATGGGACTTAATGTTGGATATATTAAACCTATTGCGCAGCGCATTGTACAATCAGGCGAAGATCAAGTGGATGAAGATACTCTGCTCATCGATGGATTATTTTCTTTAGATATTCCGATTGCGGCGATGTCACCCGTGGCGATTGGACCCGAGTTTACAAAAAACTATCTGGAAAATCCGAATGAGATTGGACCTCAGTTGAAAGACCGAATCTGTCGTGCGTTCGACCGTGCTGCCTACGGTAAGGATATTATTGTGGTGGAAGGTTCCGGACACGCAGGCGTCGGTTCAGTATTCGGCGCGTCTAATGCCGATAACGCCAAGGTTTTAGGCTCTAAAGCTCTGATTGTAGCAGCGGGTGGTATTGGTAAACCGATCGATGAAATCGCTCTGAATAAGGCCCTTTTCGACCAATCGGGCGTCGAAGTAGTCGGTGTTATTTTAAATAAAGTATTACCTGATAAAATTGATTTCATTCGCGATTTCGCCAGTCGTGGACTCAAAAAATTAGGCATACCTTTAATCGGAGTCGTCCCACTCCAAGAAACTTTAGTGTATCCGAATCTTGATCAGGTAGCAGAAGAAACCAAAGCACGATGGATTCACCAACCTGCCGGATTACGTCGCGTACGTCGCGTGGTGATTGGGGCGATGTCGGCCCGTCGTGCCGCCGAATACTTCCGCGTCAATGGAACGCTCGTCATTGTTCCTGGAGACCGTGAAGACTTATTAGAAGCTTTCATCGAAGGGGGCGGTGCCAAATCTTTATCAGGAATTATTTTATCGAATGGTTTACTGCCAAATGATGCCTTGATGAAAAAGTTGACCGATGCAGGTATTCCTGTGGCAGCGGTGGAAGCAGAGTCGTTCGCAGTCACGGCACGTATTAATAATATGACCGTGAAAACCATGCGTCAGGACTCCGATAAGATTCCGATTATTGAAAAAATGATTCGTGAGTCGGTCGATATCCCTGCCCTACTCAAATCAATCAAGAAGTAGTCGGTAGCTGGTAGGTTTTACTCAATAAAAACCCTATTAATCATCACTTGTCGAGGGGTTGAAGTTTTGGTTCGTGGGAGCATGTTTGCCTCCCTTCATTCAGCTGCACTGGTCGGTGTTGAAGCTGTGCCCGTTGAAGTGGAAGTGAATACGGGTGAGGTCGGTGATCTAAGATTAGAGATTGTAGGTCTGCCTGACAAAGGCGTGAAGGAATCGGAAGACCGTGTTCTCTCGGCATTACAAAACACTGGCCTGCGGGGGTATGAGACGAAGACCACGATTAATCTAGCACCGGGTGATTTGCGCAAAGAAGGGTCGATGTATGATTTGCCGATTGCGATTGGGATGGCGGCAGCGACTGGGCAAATTAACAAAAGTAAATTGTCTGATTACTTAATCGCTGGCGAATTAGGTCTCAGCGGCGGAACGAGAGCGGTCAAGGGCGGTGTGGCGATAGCCCTACTCGCAAAAAAATTAAAACTCCGAGGAGTGATTTTGCCCAGAGCTTCAGCCGAAGAAGCCGCGTTGGTGAAAGACATTGAAGCGGTGGCGGTTGATTCGCTTGATGGCGCATTACGATTTTTATCCAACGATCCGAAGTTTCAGCCACTCCCACCTCGAGATGAAAATTTGTTATTAGCCACGGATGAGGGAGAGCCGGATTTTTCGGAGGTGAAAGGACAAATCAAAGTACGGCGGGCGGTGGAAGTCGCAGCGGCGGGTGGGCATAATATCATCATTTTAGGCCCACCAGGCTCAGGGAAATCGCTTATCGCTAAGCGACTCCCTTCCATTTTACCCACGCCTAATGCCGATGAGTATATACAGATATTATCGGTACATTCGGCAGCGGGCTTAGCCTTTCAGGATAAGAATCGTAAATGGCGACGGCCCTTTCGATCTCCGCATCATACCATCAGCGACATTGGATTAATCGGCGGTGGAAGTATTCCTGGACCGGGAGAAGTTTCACTCGCGCACTTAGGAGTATTATTTCTCGATGAGTTACCGGAGTTTCGTCGAGCCGCATTGGAGGTACTTCGTCAGCCCCTCGAAGATGGTTGTGTGACCGTTTCACGAGCGGCGGCGAAAGTTACTCTGCCCGCTCGATTTATGTTGGTGGCCGCAATGAATCCTTGTCCGTGTGGACATTTAGGAGACCGGCAAAAAGAATGTCGATGTTCTCAGGTTCACATTCAGCGCTATCGAGCGAAAATTTCGGGTCCGCTCTTGGACCGGATTGATATTCAAATTGAAGCGCCGGCACTTTCGATTGAAGAACTCAGAACCACACAACCGGGTGAAACTTCAAAAGAAATTCGGCAACGCATTGAAGCGGCGAGAGCTATTCAAAGAAAAAGATTTCAAGATCAGCCTTATGCCTGCAATGCCCTGTTATCGGGCAAAGCCTTGAGAGATAACTGTGCCTTAGATCGCGCCCAAGGGGATTTACTGCAACAGGCTATGGAGAAATTATCGCTGTCGGCACGTGCTTATGACCGCATTTTACGGGTCTCGCGTACGATTGCCGATTTAGCCAATGCCGAACAAATTGCGACGGTACATTTATTGGAGGCGATTCATTATCGCTCGCTCGATCGGCGGTAATTTAGACATGCGTGGGCTTGCTTTTTTAGATAAAAACGAGCCATTATAGCCTTATGCGCTTTGCGAAGTATCATGCCCTCGGAAACGATTATTTGGTTTTGGAGCCCAAAGATTGTCCGACCCTCTTTTCGCCTGAAGTGATCCGCAAAGTTTGTCACCGTCATTACGGTTTAGGTTCGGATGGAATTCTTTATGGTCCGATTGAACGTAAGGATGGTGCTTTCGGATTACGCATTTTAAATCCCGATGGCTCCGAGGCAGAGAAGTCAGGAAACGGCATTCGAATTTTTTGTCGCCACCTTTTGGAAACACGTCGCGTGAAAGAAGGCGAAGAATTTAAAATTCATACTCCCGGTGGTTTAGTGGGCTGTTCGGTTTTCGAAGGTGGAAATCGTATTCGGGTTGAAATGGGTAAAGTGTCATTTCGCGCGCCGCAGATTCCTCACATCGGCCCTGACCGCGAAGTATTGGGTGAAGAAATCACGGTAAAAGGTAAGACCTTTAAATATTGGGCAGCGACAGTGGGAAATCCACACTGCGTGATTCCTGTGGATAATCTTACGGCAGATTTAGCTAAGACTTACGGGCCTGATTTAGAGTTACATACGAATTTCCCTAATCGCACCAACGTGCAGTTTTTAAAGGTCTTGGATCGTAAGAACATTCAAATTGAAATTTGGGAGCGTGGCGCAGGTTACACTTTGGCCTCGGGCTCTTCATCGTCAGCCTGTGCGGCGGTAGCCTATAAAATGGGGTTAGTTGACGCTGATTTAACGGTAAATATGCCAGGGGGTAAGATTGTGATTGGCATCGGGTCTGATTACTCCATTGTAATGACAGGTCCGACGACTCCGGTAGGCATCTATGAGATGCACCCTGGTGTAACGGACCAAGACGTCGCTTCTTAAAGCGAAAAGTCTTTCCTAACATTCATTATTTGATGCTTCCACACGTGAGGCATCTACCCACGTAACAACCACTAATGGCTCCAAAGCAGCCGTTGCCAAACATCTCGGAAGACGAGCTCATTGATCTCGCTGGTGGAGCCACCATGCTCCTTGCCAAGGAACTGATTGCTAAAGGCAATGTAAAGAAGGCCAATTGGACCTTTCCCGAAGTTAAGGCGGTGGTCGATGACGGTAAGGAATCTCGGGAGGCCTGTTGGAATTTACGATCGATCACCTTCCAGCGCAATGAGTGCGCCTGCGAAGTTTCTCTGGTACAACGCAAACTGTGCGTCCACTCCCTCGCCGCCTATTTAGTTTTAGCGGTTAAAGAAGGTTATCTGAAACTTACCGATGATATTGAGCCGACCAAAGTTAAGGCTAACGACGCCAAAACCACGGAAGAAAAGAATGCGGGATCAGCAAATAATTTATCGAGTGCCGGTCCCAAGTTAAGGACTATTAATCTTTCTCCGAAAAAAGGTACTCCCATTGAAGTCCGCTTTATTATTCCACCGAATATTGCGACCTCATCACAACGAGATGAAATTATTTGTCGTCTAGAACTCCGGATTGATGACGTGCAAGTGGCACCAGAAAATATTGATCGCACGAAGGCTTGGACGATTGAAACCAATACCGTTATTTTCCTGTCTATATTAGAGAATCTTTGTAACGGAAAACTACAAGGAATCCTCCCTCTCACGCGCCGACATCTCAGACAGCTTTTAGCCTTTGGAAAAGACCTCACCATTTTCCGGATGGCAAATGCACCAGAAACGCCGATGGAATGGAAAGGCAATCAACTGGCGGGTGTTCATGAATATTTAGATGACCCTAATCCCACTCCGCAAACCACAGCGAACGGAGAAGAATTAGATGACGAGAAAGAAGAAATTCGTGCACAGGATCGTGGCAGCGAAGATACGACTTGGGTGGACGGATCAATGAAATGGCTTCGCATTCGCCTACCACAAAAAGCGGGGGGAGCGGTCGCTGAGTTGCGTGAAGTTTTACAACGGAACGGATTTATTTTAGAAACCAGTACACGGGAGTGGAGATTGGGCGGCACGATTCAGGTGCTTAATTTCTTAGCCCGACATCACAAAATTCTTTGCGAAGATAATCGCGCTTACTTTACACACAATTTATCACACTCCCTACGCAATGTGCAGTTAGCTAAAGCGAAATGTGCAGCCGCGGAAGACACCGAAGGCTATCGTTTTGCTATCGGCATTGATCCAGAAGGTAAGACACCGAAAGTCGTTCAAGAAGCCCTGGCTAGCGGTAGAATGTTCTTCTACACTGATCGTGGACCTCGCCTGATTACTCCTGAATTGCTTGAGTCGATTCGCAATGCCCAACGTCGCATCACTGGCGAATCCAAGCGCGATGTAGACTTAGACATGAATTTAAAAATCGGCTTTGCTGACTTAGCGAGTGCCGATGCGATTGCCGAAGAACTTCAAGCAGCCTTTGCCCCTCCTGAAACTTGGACCAAGCGTTCCGATGCGATTCGTAATCTTTCTAAATTACAACCCGCCCCGATTCGTGAAGACCTCGACCAGATGCTTCGCATCTATCAAAAGTTGGGTGTGGCCTGGTTATGGCACTTACACCGAAATAATTTAGGCGGTTTACTCGCTGACGAAATGGGTCTCGGTAAAACCGTTCAAGCCTTGGCGTTCATGGAAGTCGTGCGCCGGGAACGTCCAGCTGATGGGCCCTGCCTCGTAATCTGCCCAGCATCGTTAGTTGAAAACTGGAGACGTGAAGCCCGCAGATTTACGCCGAGCATGAAAGTTTTACCACACCACGGACAGTTCCGTGAGTCGTCGCCTGAATTCTTAAAGCGTTATGATTTAGTCATTACCTCTTATGGTACATTAGCACGCGATATTGGCTCCTTCTCGATGGTTAATTGGGGTGTAGCGATTTGCGACGAAGGACAAAATATTAAAAATCCTCGAGCGCAGTCGACCAAAGCCGTCAAACAACTCATCGCAAAAGGTCGTTATATTTTAACGGGAACACCTGTTGAAAACTCACTCGAAGATCTTCGTTCTCTCTTTGGTTACTTGATGCCTGGCTACTTACCGAAGGTAGAGGAACGTGTAGCGATTGATGACCGTAAATGGCACGACGACCGATTATTACAAATGGCTGCGCCGTATTTATTACGTCGTTCGAAGGTCGCGGTGGCTCCGGAGTTACCTGCGAAGATTGAACAAGTCATTTACTGCGACTTTGAAGATAATCAGAAGAAGTTCTACGACGAGATGCAGGAAAATACTCGTAAGGAAATTTTTGAAATGGAAATGAGTGGCGCCAAGGAAGCCAGCATTCGTATGGCGGCGTTTAATCAGTTACTTCGTCTCCGTCAGATTTGTGCCGACCCACGTATTCTCGATCCGAAAATGGATGAAGCTGATTCAGCTAAACTGCAGGCCTTCCTAGAATTACTCGAAGAATCCAAAGATGCGAATCACCGCATGTTGGTCTTCTCCACTTTCGTATCGGCCTTAAAAATTCTTAGAAAAGCACTCGAAGAGAGAGGCATCAAGTATTGCTACCTCGATGGTTCAACGACCGATCGACAGTCGGTTTGCGATAAGTTTAACAGTTCGCCTGATATTCCAGTTATGCTTATGTCGCTTAAAGCTGGTGGAACCGGGCTTAATCTTACAGGTGCCGACACCGTGGTTCACTTCGACCCTTGGTGGAATCCAGCTGCAGAAGCTCAGGCTACTGACCGCGCTCACCGCATTGGACAAACCCGTACAGTTACGAGCATTAAATTGATTGCCACGGGTACGATTGAAGAGCGCGTGATGGATTTACAGAAATCGAAGTCAGAAATGTTGCGTAAGCTCTTAAGCGAATCAGACTCAGTCTCCTCAGCCATCAGCCTAGATGACATCAAAGCTCTCCTCACTGTCTAATCATGCTTTCCACACTCATCCGTAGAAAAAAAGAACGCAGCGAGATGACCTTCCTCGAGCACATTGAGGATTTACGTGTTTCGGTCATGCGTGTTTTGATGGTGTTTGCCGTCGGAATGTTGGCAGCTCTGATCTACTACGAGTACATCCCTAGCTTGCTCAGTTTGCCCTTAAATTGGGCTAAAAATCCTGAGACCTCGCCCCTTCACTTTATTATGGGTGCTGCTGATGAGTCTTTAAAGTCTATGGGTGAACTCAAAGAATTCACCTTCATGGGTGTGTGGTCAGTTTTAATGTATGCGGCGTTTTCAGCGGGCGTGGCGGTAGCCTCGCCAGTATTTCTTTATGAAACTGCCCGTTTCGTTGGGCCGGCGTTAACAGCGAGAGAAAAGAAGGCATTGATTCCATTTTGTGTAGCTGCTTTTTTTCTTTTCTTAGCTGGGGCGGCGCTCGCGTTTTTTTGGCTGACTCCAGTTTCAATTCAAGTCTGGCACCATTTTGCCTCGGGTATGGGCATGGAAGTGATTTGGAAAGCCTCTGACTACTTTGGACTCGTCACCATGATGAGTTTAATCACAGGAATCACTTTTCAGTTTCCGTTGGCGTTGATCATTTTAATGTGGACGGAAATTGTTCGTCCAAAAACGTTGCTCAAGCATTGGCGCGGGATGCTTTTTGGTATCGTTATCGTGGTTGGAATACTTACGCCGATTGGAGATATTATTTCATTGGCTATTTTGACGAGTGTTCTCTTTGGTTTCTATCTCTTCGCGATTGGAATCGGCAGCGTACTTGTGCGACGCAAACGAGTCGCACGTGGGGACACACCGTATCCTGAAGAAGATGAACCGTTCGATTTAGACGATGAGGATGACGAGGAAGAGGATGGTGAAAAAAATGTCAAAAAGCCTGCTTCTAAGCCAAAATCGAGCCCTCCATCGACCGATGGTGATATCAGCTCCTTAGACTAATCTAGAGGTCTTTTAAAATTATACCTTAGATGCAACCTAGCACTTGCCAGCGTTGCGTGGCTGGGACACTTTTCGAAAGTGAACATCGACCTTCATGCAGGATTTGAGGCCCACTTCGCGGCGCTGAAAACTTTTCTTGAAGAACAAGAAAGCTGCTTTGAGCCCGAAGTGCATCCATTACTTCGTGGAGTTTTAGCACATCCTGGAAAAAGATTAAGACCGCTTCTAGCTTTTGGTTCTGGCGCAGGGGTTGGTCCACATGCCTCGCTCATTAAAGGTGCAGCGATTGTGGAACTCGTTCATCTAGCTACTTTGATTCACGACGATGTGTTGGACGGAGCGGACAAGCGACATGGAGCGGACACACCTAACCGAACATACGGTGCCCACGCCGCCGTTTTATTTGGAGATGCATTATTTGCTCACGCGCTTGTTTTAGCGAGCGAACATACGTCATCAGAAATTTGTTCGATTGTGGCACGGGCATCGCGCGATGTCTGTTCGGGTGAAGTCTGCCAAACTTTTGCGCGGGGTAATACGGCATTAACGCTGGAAGAATACCATAAGCAGATCCGTATGAAAACGGCGGTGTTATTTGAAGCTTCCTGTCGCGTCGGTGCTCTCTTAGCTGGTCATCCCCGGGAACATATTGAAGCCTGTGCGCAGTTTGGATCTCACCTCGGCATTGCCTATCAAATCTACGATGACTTCGTTGATTTATTACAGGACGACAAACGAGCGGGTAAAACTTTAGGGACGGATGCAGCGAGTGGAAAACTTACGTTACCGATGATTTTAGAACGCAATCGTCGCGGAGGCGATCCTGCCCGAGAGCTCCGTGAGGGTGCCGATCCACGAAAAGTAATTTCTGCGGAAACCTGGAGAGAATGTTTCCGTGTTCTCGATGGAGAAATCGCACAAGCCGAACAAGCCCTTGGACCCATCGCAGGTTCACCCTCCCCTGTTCATCTTCTTCGACTGACTGAATATTTAAAATTAAGTGCGGCAAAATTAGCGCCCACCCAATGAAGTTATTTTTAACCACTTACTACGAAAGAATCGCACTCGCTTTAGTTCTTAGTAGTTGGTTAATCTGTGCTATTTTATTGGCGATTTGGCGCGCGCTCTGAAGGCGCAGAAAAATACCGCTGCACGTTAAAGCCGCGAGCAGTCAGAGCCTCTTTAAGTTGTGTGAGATTAATGGTATCACCCGCTTTCACTTGCGAAGCGGCGTACCACCCGGCGGACATTTCGATGCAGAAGCGAATCTGTGAGGATTGGGAAGCAACCTCGGTCAGATCTTCTGCTTTCATGGTTCTGATTTCGGCAATCACTCCATTGGCTTTTACGAAGGCGATGTCTAAGTCCAACGGTGTATCCTTCATCCAAAATCTCATCACCTGATCAGCCTCGTACATAAAAATCATTCCTGTATCTGCGGGTAATTTCTCTACTCCCATGAGCCCACGACTCTTTTCGAGGTCAGTGCCAGCCAACTTAAGATGCGTTACTTTACTCCCTTGTTGAATAGTAAAAACAGTATCAATGCCTGCCTCTTGAATAACTTTACTGGCGGATGGTCTCGCGGGCTGATCGCAAGCACTGAACGCTAAGGCCAGAGCGATTAGAGCAATTCGAAGCATGCGTAAGATTTTCCTAGGGTTGCGCCATTGGCAAGAGTGGCTTGAATTATGTTTATGGCTGACGACCGCCAAGCCCATTGGCTAAATCCACAAACTGCCCTCAACTATGCAAGAGCAGCGGTGCAGGTGGGACTCTGGGCATCGGAACGGATTTTAATCAATCAGACCTTCCCGAATAAATCGTTAAAGATTCTGGAACTCGGATGTGGTGGAGGTCGGGTCGGATTAGGCCTAGCAAAAGAGGGCTACTGTAACCTGACCGTTACGGATTTTTCTCCTGTGATGGTTGATATTGCCCAAGGGGTATTTACTGAGGCGGGCATGGCTCAATCGGTCACCATCGAAATCGCCAATGCTTGTCGATTAACGTATCCTGATCGTTCCTGGGATGGCGTCGTCTTTGCGTTTAATGGACTCATGTGCCTGAGGGGCCGAGCCGACCGCTCAGAGGCGCTGGATGAAATTTATCGGGTGCTTAAACCAGGTGGGAAGTTTCTCTTCACGGCAAATGATCGTGAAAAAGGCGAGCATACTGACTTATGGAAAAAAGAGCCGATACTTGAGAACTCTCAGCTCGGAGACCGGTGGCATGAAACCGATTCGACGCCCGTGTTTATGCATAGTAGCACAGAGAGTGAAACCCGTCAGGAACTTTTAGATGCAGGATTTAGAATCATCCAAAGCCCACTTCGATCAGAAGTAGCTTTGGAAAGTTCTAGCGTTAAAAAATTTGCGGGCGAAACCCGCTTTTATATCGCAGAGCGCCAGTGATTACTCGCTGCGGCGACCCATGAAGAATTGGATCACGTAGAAGAGTAAGGTCACAAAGGCTGAGAATAAAATAAATGCAGCCATCACGTAATCTTCTGTGCTGCAGCTATTTTTGATCATGTGAGTCTGATAAAGGATAACCGTAGCCATCAAGAGAATCATCGCTAAGGCGAACCATGTGCCAGGGTTAATACCCATTACCGCAAACATAATCACAGCGCCAATCGCACAGATTGAACCAATCACGATGACGATACGTAAGAAAGAGAAATCTACCTGAGTGAATTGAACGGCGAGAGTCAGACCCAGAACCAATGCACCCGTAAGAGCACAAGCGGGCAGGAGAATAGTTTCTGGATTACCGCCGGTCTTATATGCGACAACTGAGATGAGAGGTATAAAGATGAGAGCCTCTAATAAAACATACAGTCCGAGACCTGCGTATTGAGATTCGCGAGAGGCACCATTGGAGGCCAATTTTTGTGCATAATAGGTACCAGCCCAGAATACTAACATAACGATTAACCAAGTAAAACCGCCAAGAGAGTTAAACATCGAACCCAGCGTATTCATGAAGATACTAGCTACCGGCGTGAGTTGAAAGAAAGTATAAAGCAAACCTGCAAAGCCAGCGAAGGCTAAGGCGACGAGTCCGTAGGTTTTACGGTAGAATGAAGCAGCATCAGTTTGATCAGCTTGAGCGACGAGACGTGAGGAGTGTTCCATAGTCTTCATTTTATGCATTTTTTCGGACAGTCAAGCCCCACACGATTTTACCACAAACCCCCACCCTTTAGGTGGAGCATAATGCCCAAGTTGTCACAGTTGCTTAGACTAAATGAAGCCATGAAATAGCCATTAATTTATGAAAAACTCTCTAAAAGGTAACTTTAAGAAAAAGTCTAAAGACCCAGCACCACCGCCCTTACCGGCGGTCGATTTGCGTAAGACCATTCTCATTGTCGAAGATCAGGCTGCGATTCGAGAAATGATTACCGAAGTTCTCAAGTCCTACAATCAATTCAGAATCGTAGGCACAGCAGCTGAGGGACAAGCCGCGGTGGAATTAGCATTACAATTAAGGCCTGACGTTTTGTTGCTCGATGTGTTAATGCCGGGTTTAAGCGGTATCGAAGTTTTACGACGCTTAAATAAATCGATTCCCCGAATGCGCGTGGTGGTCTTTTCGGCGAAACAGGAACCACAAATTATTCGCGGGCTCATCCAAGAAGGCATGCATGGGTTCGTTAATAAAAATTCATCGCTGTCCGAACTCCGACAGGCACTCGATAAAGTTTCTCAGGGTGAGAACTGGTACAACGATACCTTTAGCCAGACCGTACGGGAGGCACTCGCTAAACCCAATTCACATGCAGATTCCATGATCGAACTACTCACGCCGCGGGAACGCGAAATCACGGTGCTCATTGCCCGCAGTCATAGCAGTAAAGAAGTCGCGAGCCAGCTGAGCATTAGCCTAAAAACATCGGAGAACCATCGTGCCAACCTGATGCGTAAATTGGGCGTCCATGATGTCGCCGGCTTGGTCCGCTTTGCGGTGCGACATGGCCTAGTCGACCCATCCATCGACCCCTGATGTCAATAGGGTAAACACCCCATATACTTTAAGTTTTATTTACGCTCCAAATCACTAACTTTAATCTCAATGATACCACAGAATATTACACTACCTCGTAATCAATCGGTGATGATCATTGAAGATCAGACGGTGGTCAGAGAAATGCTCATGCAGGTCATCGAAGAAAAATTAAATTATGCGGTGGTGGCTACGGCTTCGACGGGCAAAGAGGGAGTAGAATTAGCCCTGCAGCATCAGCCCGATATTCTTATTCTAGATATAAAATTACCAGACATCAGCGGAGTGGAGGTTTTGTATCGTTTAAAGAATGCTTATCCGGAAATTAAAATTTTAGTTTTTTCAGGAAAAATTGAGGGCAAAATTGCGCGGTGTTTGGTCCGTGATGGAGTCCGGGGATTTGTCAGTAAGAACGAAAATATGAGCCGGTTGAAAACCGCCCTTGAAATTATCGCTCAAGGAGAAACCTGTTTTAGTAATGAGTTTAATGACGCACTCATTACGGCGCTGAAAAATCCCGAAGTGACTGTCGATCAGATGGCGATGATGTTAACGGACCGCGAACGAGAGGTGGCGGTGATGATTGCGAAGAGCTTTTCGAGCAAAGAAGTCGCCGTGGCACTTAATATAAGTGTCAAAACCGCTCAAAACCACCGCACGAATCTCATGAGAAAGCTGAACGTTCATGATTCTGCAGGGGTTATACGATTTGTTATTCGTCAAGGGTTGTATGACCCCTGCGAAGGGCTCTAAGGTGGCGGGGTGAAACTACCCCGTCGTCATTTTATCGCCCTCAGTGGCACCGCTCTACTCGGTGCAGCACTGCGTGCACAATCCGATAATGTAACTGAGAATTTTGATGTCTGTGTTTACAGCGCAACCGCCTCAGGTATCGCCGCAGCAATCTCGGTAGCCGAACAAGGTTTCAGCGTGGTGATCGTAGAACCCAGCCGATGGCTCGGCGGTATGAGTGGGGGCGGACTTCACCGCATCGACTGGGGTACTAAAGCTAGCGTAGGTGGACTCGCGTTAAAATTACTGATTGATGACGATAACGTCGCGATGCGAAAACTTTATAAAAAATTATGTTCAGAAAAAAATATTAAAGTTATTTACGAACATCGCTTAAATAAGGTCGTTAAAGAAAATACCCGTATCCAATCCATTACTTTAGATTTAGCTCCGCCCGATTCATTAGGTGCACCCGCCGCCCAAGCGAAACAAGTTGAAGCTCGTCGCATCGCCGCACGCGTATTTATCGATTGTAGTTACGAAGGCGATTTAATGGCTCAGGCCGGGGTTTCGCATACGTACGGACGCGAAAGCCAAGATACCTACGACGAATCCTACGCGGGGGAGCGCCCTGCCCTCGTTACCTACGATATCGACCCCTATAACACGCCTGGAAAGCCCTCTAGCGGGCTTTTACCCCTACTCCAGGACTACCAGCCTAAAGGGACTGGCAAGGCCGATAAACTGACCATGGCGTATTGTTTTAGATGGAAGATTTCCCGTCAGCCCGACCGCATTCCATTTGGCACACCAGAAAATTACGACCCACGACAGTACGAGATTTTCCGTCGAGCGTTTAAAAATAATATTAAAATTAATGCTGGGCTAAAAATGCGTCATCCCGGAAAATTAGAAGACTATCCGGGGGGTGGCATCTTTAACGAAAACTCCAGTCGATCGCTCTGGGCGCAATCCGTAGCGGGTTCGAATCAGGAATATCCAACGGGCGATTGGGCAACGCGTTCTAAGATTTGGAAGTTCCATCAAGATTTCGTTCGCGGCATGGTTCAGTTCCTTCGCACCGATGAAGTGGTTCCAGAAATTTATAAAAAATTAGCGAACGAAACAGGACTCACTCCAGGAATTTTTGACGAGACTGCGGGCTGGCCACACCAGTTCTATGTGCGTGAAGCGCGACGCATGCAGTCGACCTACGTAATTACCCAAAAAGATTTAGAAGGGCGAGCTGGCTCAATCAGTGATTCCATTGGGCTGGGTTCATACGGTATCGATGATTGGCCGTACGCGACCTACGCCGATCAAGGAAAGATTTCCATCGGGGGCGGAGAATTCAGTATTCTTAAACCCAATCCTAGTTTCGATGGAGTACACGCTCTGCCCTATCGGGCGATTGTTCCCAAAGTCGAAGAATGCACCAATCTGCTCGTGCCTGTGTGTTGTTCAGCCAGCCACATCGCCATGACCTCCATCCGCATGGAGCCTGTCTGGATTATTTTAGGTCAATCAGCGGGACATGCTGCTGTTCAATCGTTACGCGAAAAAGTTCCCGTCCAAAAAATTACTCTCACTGATTTACAAAAAACTCTCGTCGCCCAAGAACAGAAAATTTCCTGGAGCGGAAAGTAAACTAAAGTCGAATACGCAGACGAGGTGAAACCGTTGTGCCAGTAGGCGACGGTTTTTTTATTTTCGCGGGCGGACCCTCGCCCGATTCACCTAACGCCGCTAAAAATTCTTTAGGCAAAGGCGACTCTGCCTTAAAATGACATTTCTCGCCCTGCCAATAGACAGAAAGTTCCGTGGATTGCGCGTGTAAAAATAAACGTTTTAATCCTCGAGCCGTACCCGCGGTTTTATTGAAATCAAAATCTCCGTAGGTGCGATCGCCGAGAATGGGATGTCCGTGCTCAGCCGTCTGCACCCGCAATTGGTGCGTACGACCCGTACGTGGCTCAAGTTGTAACAACGAAAGGGGTAAATCATTTTGAGCGGCACGTACCCATTGATAGACTGTGATGGCCTGGGATCCACCGCTTGATTTAGCGGAGGACCGCACACCACCCCCTGGACCGCTTGATTTCACGAGGGAATCTTGCCAAGTACCACGAGGACTACGCAGACCGCGACCTTTCACGATCGCAGCGTATTTTTTAGAGACTTTGGATTCAGCAAATAACTCCTTAACCGCATCGGCTAATTTTTCATCAAGACAGAGCAGTAAAACTCCGCTAGTCGGCGAATCGAGACGGTTAAGAAGATAAATTTTTTTAACTCCACCTTTACCATCACGAATGTGGAAAGCCTCTTCCGCCATCGAGTAATTACTATCAATCAAGACGGTCTCTTTTTCTTTTTTTTCACTAGAATTAGGATGCGCTAGAACGCCCGCAGGTTTTTCGACGGCAAAAAGTCCAGCGGGGTGAATTTCTAAAATCTTCACACCAGAGGCAAAGGGAATCCAATCCAGTGTCGTCATTGTTTTAGAGGTAGTTAAAAGTGATAGTCACCGTCTGCTCATTCCCAAAAAGGGCAACCATATCTTCGCGCCAGTTGTCGAAGGGTGCCGGGGCCATGACCGCATCCTTACAAGCCAGTGCCATGACCTGGGCAACGTCGCTGTGAAGAATTTCTGCATTAACCACGCTACCATCGCGACAAAGAATAAAACGGACAACGACACTGCCCCGCGAAACCGATTCAAAGCGCGCACGATCAATGAGGGCCCACCAGCTGGATTGAATCGCCTCCATCATACGTTGGGAATAATCACCGTAATTACTAAACTTAGCATCCACGGCGATGGCGCCAGCTCGATTCACGCCAACATTATTCTTAAGTAGAATGCCCATAGTGCCCGAAGGAATGGTGGCCCGTGGACGCTCGGGAATAGATTCATTTTGATTGGATTTTTTTGCCTCTGCTAAATTCTTCTTTGGTAAATTTCCGTTCAGTCCAACCGTGGGAGTGCCAGCACTTTGCGAAGTATCTGATAAGTCACTTTCTTCAATGGCGCGGGGGATGCCTTGAGAAACTTTAATTGCGTTGGCACTCTCCCCGGCTGATCGAGGTAACGAAGAAGTTGTTTTAATTTTTTCGGGAATCGGTTGTGCAGCGCTCTGATTCTTCGCTGCCATGTAATCCGACTTATCGGGCATAGTACGGTTGGCCTGAACATTCACTTCCGCCAGACGCATCGAGGGAGGTAAGCGATTTTCGGGAACCACGACGGGTGCGACCTGCACTTCGACTGGATGAAGTGTGATTATTCGTTGAGTGAATACGGGAGGAACGACCAACCATAGTGCCAGGTGCAGAATAACGGTAATCGCGAAGGCGAATACTGGCGGAACGACCTCGGTGTATCGTTGGTTCAACACGCTTATAACCTAATTATGAAAGCATAGACCGCAAGAACGACTCACGAGTGCTTCCACTGATTTTCTAAACCCAATTCTTTGATTCTTTGGACAACAAATTCAATCGGAAGGCCCATAATCGTAGAAATGGGTTCTTGATAGGATTCAATGATTAATTCTTTACCCTGCTGGATGCCATAGGCACCCGCTTTATCGAGTGTATTAATAACTGATTGATAGCGTGTGATGACCTCATCTCCAAAGGGCTTAAAACGAACCCAGGCAGTGATGTCGTGACACTCGTGAATATTTAACGGCGGATAAATAAAACACACACCTGTGTGTACGGTGTGTTCACGTCCAGATAAACTCCGCAGCATTTCGCGTGATTCCTCCAGGTTGGCGGGCTTATTTAAAACACGATCACCCAGTGCGACCGTGGTATCCGCACCGAGTATAAATGATTGGGGATGAAGCTTTGAGACAGCCTCGGCTTTGATTCGCGCATTATGCAAAACCATATCGCGAGGATTACTAGTCGGGTCCTCGTGTTCAGTGACTTTAGAAACTAAGATTTTATGAGGGATGCCTGCTTCAGTCAGTAATTCAGTTCGACGCGGTGAGCCCGAAGCTAGAATAAACTGAATCGGTTCGCTCACTCGCTTAGTGGTGACTCGGTTTCCAGCTCACCACACGGTCCGACAAATATTTCACGTAAACATCTTGATCATTCAAACAAGGAATCTGTTCAAAGGACTCACCACCCGCGTGCATAAAGTCTTCTTTGCCTTCTTCGCTAATTTCTTCGATGGTTTCTAAGCAATCGGCGGTGAAAGCTGGGCACATCACGAGAAGTTTTTTCACACCTTCGTCAGGCATGGCTTCTAATCTCTCATCGGTATAAGGCGGAACCCATTTTTCTGGTCCGAAACGAGACTGGAAAGCGACTTCGACTTGTTCGGGACGCAGTCCAGCGGCTTGCGTGAAAAGACGCGTGGTTTCTACGCACTGATGTTTATAGCAGGTGGCGTGACAAGGGCTGGCGACGGCACAACAATTGGGGACCTTGGTGCAATGAGCTTTGGAGGGATCACCCTTACGCAAGTGACGCTCTGGCACGCCGTGATAAGAAAAAAGTAATTTGTCGAAAGGCTTACTTAGCCAAGGTTTGGCGGATTCAACCAACGCTTGAATGTAAGCAGGGTCATTAAAGAAAGGCTGCAGGACGTGATATTTTAAATCAGGAGCGAGTCGTTTCAGTTCTTCTTGAATTTTGACCACCACGGTTTCGTACGAAGACATCGCATAGTGCGGGTATTGTGGCATGACGAAAAGATCGTCGATACCCATATCGATCACCTTTTGAACAGCCTCGGCGCAGGAAGGAGTTCCGTAGCGCATGCCCGTGATTACAGGAAGTCCGGTAGCTTTTTCTAATTTTGCGCGGAGCTTTTCAGTCGTTACTAACAAAGGGGCACCTTCCGGCGTCCAGACGGTTGCATAAGCGGCGGCGGATTTTTTGGGGCGAGTGCGGAGGACGATTCCTTCGAGCAGAGCGAAACGAAAGGCGGCTGGATAATCGATGACGCGTTCATCGCCGAGAAATTCTCTTAAATAATTTCGGACATCGGGTACGGATGTACTTTTCGGTGAGCCTAAATTGAGGAGTAAAATTCCTTTGCGAGACATAGGTTGAGAAAGTCAGGAGCGAGCCGAAAGTCAAACGCCTGAATGAACAACTGTATCAAGAACGGCCGCTAAAGTATCGATTTGCGCATCGGGCGTAATGCCATGGCCCAGATTAAAGATATGACCCAGGTCACCCGCGTTATCCTTTAAAATTTGCTGGGTTGCTTGGATAGCGGCATCGGGCTTTCCGTCGATAAATTCAGGATTCAAATTACCTTGAATACAAAGGGGGCGATCGACCAAGGCTCTGACATTTGAAATCGGCATGGTCCAATCCACACCGAGGCACGGAACGCCTGTTTTCGCTAAGGCAGCGGCATCGGCTGACTTACCTTTAGCGTAAAGAATAATCGGGGCTTGCGGTGGAAGCAGTGCAATCACTTCACGAATGTAGCGGAGCGAAAACTCTTCGTATTCTTTTCCGACCAAGACTCCAGCCCAGCTATCAAAAATCTGAATCGCATCGGCGCCCGCTAAAAGTTGTTCTTTTAAATAACCAGCGACCGTTTGGGTGAGAACATTTAAAATCTGGTGAACAAACTTGGGGTTCGATTTCACCAAAGATTTCATTTTGGGAAATTCTTCTGATCCCCCACCCTCGACGAGATAACAAGCGAGTGTCCACGGCGAACCGGCAAATCCAAGGAGTGCTTTATTCGTTCCCAATTCTTTTCTTAACAATCTTAAAGCCTTATAAACATAATCTAAACGCTCGATAGCACCGACGGGCTGTAACAAAGATAAATCATTTTCGGTCTGCAGAGATTTTTCCATCGCGATACCCCCTTCATCACGAAAGCGATAACCGATACCGAGTGCCTCGGGGATGACTAAGATATCACTAAAAAGAATCGCGGCGTCTAATTGAGCGAAACGACGCAAAGGTTGTAAGGTCACTTCGACGGCTAAATCAGGCGTGCGTACCATCGTAACGAAGTCCGACTGTGCTTTGAGTTTTCGGTACTCAGGTAAATAGCGACCCGCCTGGCGCATGATCCAGACCGGGGGACGTCCGTGTGGGCGACGATGGAGGGCGGCTAAAAAGCGATCACGGGAATTCATACGCTTCTATACCCAATCTCTTGGTTTGAGATAATGCGAGAGAAGTTTTGCTTCAGCGGTGCCTTCGGCGGGTTGATGGCCGTAAACCCAGCGAACTAAGGGTGGCAGTGACATTAAAATAGATTCGGTACGACCGCCTGATTGGAGACCGAAGATAGTTCCACGATCCCAAACTAAATTAAATTCGGCATAGCGACCGCGACGAATTTCCTGCCAAGTTTTTTCTTTTTCGGAGTACGGTAAAGATTTTCGACGTTGGAGAATTTCACAATAAGCCGGACCGAAGGCATTGCCCACTTTTTGCATGAGGGCGAAGGCGTTATCAAATCCACCTTCGGTAAAATCATCAAAGAATACGCCACCTACGCCGCGTTGTTCTTGGCGGTGTTTAAGATGAAAATAATCATCACAATTTTTCTTAAACTTAGGATAATAATTTCCAGTCGCGTGGGCGGAGGCTTGGTGCCAACTGACGACGTCATCATCGAAGCCGTAGTAAGGAGTTAAATCAAAACCACCGCCGAACCACCAAACCGGTGAAGGCCCATCGGTGCAGAAGAAGCGCACGTTCATGTGGGCGGTCGGACAATAAGGATTTAAAGGGTGTTGAACGACGGAGACGCCCATCGCGCGGAAGGAACGACCGACGAGTTCGGGGCGAGTCGCGGTGGCGGATGGTGGAAGTGAATGCCCTTTAACATCAGAGAAAGCGACTCCACCCTTCTCAATGACTTGGCCGTTGGAGATGGTGCGTGTTTGACCGCCCCCACCCTCAGTTCGTTGCCACTGATCTTCTTTAAAACGACCGACGCCGTCGACGGACTCCAATTGCGCGCAGAGGCGATTTTGGAGGTCGAGCAAATAGCTGCGGACCGTTTCTGGATTCATAGTGCAATTTAGGGGGCACTGGACATAAAGGTCAATGATACCCAGCAAACAAAGAACGAATCCTTATCCGAGCCCCGATTAAACCTACTATTTTCAATCGATGAATCCTGAAACAAAATTACTAGGCCTACTTATTATAATGGGGATATTTGCGGGGCTGAGTCCATGGTTAGCGTGGCGAAAAATTCAGGCCCTCGAGAAAAAACATGGTTCAAAACTTTTAGTTCGCGGAATTACAGGCGAACAAGCGGCGAAGATTATTCTTCTACGTGGCGGGGTCTCCCAAGTAAATGTGGATGAAACTTCGGTCATATTTTCGAATCAATACTCCGCGCACGAACCGGCGATTAAACTATCGAGTGAAGTCTATTATGGTAAGAGACTTTTTGATGTAGCGAGAGCGGCTCGATTAGCGGGCCACGCTTTACAGCATCGCGATCGACTGTACGGAAAGTTAAGTGCCTGGGAATCGTTGATTATTTTCTGGGGCAATACCTGGCCACTTTTTATTCTCCTTTCGCTGTTAGGTAAGTCACGATTCTTGAGCGCTGTTGTTGTATTTGCGGTGATTACAACATTTTTGATGGTGATGCATTTTCTTAAATACTCACAGATTTGCGATGCTGCTGCACGGGGAGAAATCGTTCTCACTGAAGCCAAACTCCTAGAAGGACACCCGACCGAAGAGATTGATGCCGCCTTTAAGGCCGCCTGTTTAGATTATTTAGCCCTGCCGTACACCAGAACATGGTGGCGTTGGATGTTTTTTAGGTGAACTTTAAGGAAATTAGTGTGTTATAGTAGTATCTATCTTTATGAATAAAAACGGATTATTTTGGATACTCACCCTCTTAGTAGTAGCAGGCGGCGGTTACTTAGTTGCGAAATTTGTTAACCCTGAAGGCACGCCCGTGAGCGCGTCGCCCTCGAAGACGAAAGTTGAAGCCACCCATGCGAATGAGGTTTCTCGTTCCGTGGCTCGTCCTGCTAACGATTTAAAACTCGATACTAAAAATAATATTAAGCCAGACCCAGTGGAGGACCCTACCAGTAAAGCGGCGGCCAAAGAAGCTCTTGAAGAAAAATTTAAAAACTTTCGTGAGGAAGGTCGGAAAAATTTTGAGGAAACTGTGGGAGCAAATTGGGGTCGATTGCGCAAGGTGATGGAGGCGAATCCCGAAATTCAACAACTCTGGATGCAACAACGCGAGCTTCGAGACAAGTGGGCGACGATGAGTGACGAGGAAAAGCCTGCGGCTCTCGAACAAATGACGACCCTCAGAGAAAAAGGCCTAGGATTACTCAAAGCAGAATTTGCTAAGCCTGAAACCACTGAGCCAGCGGCTTCACCAGCAAATACTGGTGCCGCTGAGCCGATGCCGCCCCCCGAGCCCACCGCGGAAGGCCCAGCACCGAATGCCCCTCCCCCTGCGGTTATTCAGTAAATTAAGTGGTAATACCCGTCTCAGAGAACCTTAACCGGGTCTGGGCACTTGTTTAATTTAATTTTTTTATGAAACTCTCGACAGAATTAAGTGTTTTAGAGATGTATATACCTCCCCATGAAATCCAAATTCCTCCTCCTCTCACTCCTTGCTACTGCTGGCTTAATTGCTGCAGACGCCCCTGCTGGTGCCCCAGCTGCTACTCCCGCGACCGACGCCCCTAAAGGTGAAAAACCTCAAAAAAGCGGCGATAAAGCAGAAGGTAAAAAAGGTGCAATGCCGGAAGTTCCAGGCGTTAGCAAAGAAGAGATGCAAAAGTATCAAGCTGCCCGTAAGACCGCAGCTGAAACTGCTGAAGTGAAAGCGCTTAAAGACGGAAAAGATAAAAAAGCTTACTACGAAGCCTTAAATGCTGCGATTGTTAAAGCTGATCCATCCTTGGCTGATGTTGCCAAGAAAGTGGACGACTTTATGAAGTCGAAGAGCAAAAAGCCTAAAGGCGCTAAGAAGCCTGAAGGTGACGCTCCAGCTGCTGCTCCTGCCGCCGCTCCTGAAACTAAATAAATTAGCCTGAATTTCGGCTACGATCAAAGACCCCCGGTTAATTTCGGGGGTCTTTTTTTGTCATTTTCAATCAAATGATTACAAATTATGGACAAATCGAATAAAGTTATTTTCATTAAATCTCCCTATGAAACTCCCCACCCTCCTCCTATTCGTTAGTGCAACTGGACTCTTCGCTGCTGAAGAAGCCAAACCCGCTGCGACTACAGCAGCTGCTCCTGCCGCAACAACCGAAGCCCCTAAGAGCACCAAAGTTCCGGGTGTATCCGACGAAGACTACCAAAAATATATCAACACACGCGTAGGCATCGAAAACAACGATCCAGAAATTAAAGCACTCAAAGCTGCTGCCGA